>Ga0187847_10000012_pt1 | contig 217000 bp, 162 predicted proteins | sample June2016WEW_4_10_FD_132458 | JGI IMG/M metagenome (GOLD analysis project Ga0187847, IMG submission 132458) | Peatland microbial communities from SPRUCE experiment site at the Marcell Experimental Forest, Minnesota, USA - June2016WEW_4_10 | ecosystem: Environmental > Terrestrial > Soil >...
GAATCATTGTACCCATATGGGTACGTTTTGGGTACGTTTTATCGTGTACCCATCCTAGACTGGCATTTTTGTTGGGATTTATTTGGTGGAGCTAGTCGGGCTCGAACCGACGACCTCATCGTTGCGAACGATGCGCTCTCCCAGCTGAGCTATAGCCCCGCACGGCGGCGAGTCTTGCCACTTTTGATTTTATCAGTCGCCATTCGATTTCGCCTATCCACCCCCACTTTGAGCCCTTTGCATTCGCATTCAGTCTTGACCCAGTCGGACACAGCGAGCAATGCATCCGTGAAATCGAAGGCTATAATCTGATGGTGAGTTCCATAAAGGTAAAGCAAGTAGCGTCGGCGGACTTCCCGACTCGCTGGGGACATTTCCTGATTCACGGGTTTACCACCCGGGCATCGGCTTCCGGAGACGGTGGCAAGACCGAAGAGGCGGTGGCTCTGGTCATGGGCGAAGTGCACTCCGGATCGCCGCTGGTTCGCATTCATTCGCAGTGTTTGACGGGCGACGTGTTTGGCTCGCTGCGCTGCGATTGCCGGCAGCAACTGGAAATGTCGCTCTCCATGATCGCGCAGGCTGGGGCGGGGGTCCTGATCTACGAACAACAGGAAGGCCGCGGCATAGGCCTCATGGCGAAACTGCAGGCCTATGCGCTACAGGACAGCGGATTTGACACGGTGGAAGCGAACGAGCGGCTGGGGTTTAAAGCCGACGAGCGCGAGTTCTTGATGCCGGTTGAGATCCTCAAGGCGTTGGACATTCAGCGCGTCCGTCTGCTCTCGAATAATCCCGATAAAGTCTCGGCGCTCGAACGGGCCGGGATTCAGGTGACGGAGCGCGTGCCGTGCGAAGTCGCGCCCACAGAACATACCGAGGAATACTTAAAAACGAAGCAGGAGAAGCTGGGCCATCTGTTCAGCGGCCGGCGCGACCAGCACTAGCGGTCAGTTTTGCGAGCTCGTGCGATGGCGGGGAAGCGTCTGTGCCTGACCGACAGGCTTAGAGCGCAATAATCGCACGAGTTCCTTCTTGTTTCTTGCCGGCAATCCGCGAAGAGCGGCCCGCGCCAAGGCCACGTAGACCTCACTCACGCCGGGATGCTTCTTTAGCGCGGAAAGATGTTTCGCTACTGTTTTCACGTCTCCCCGCAGGAGCGGTCCGCTGAACGAGTTGCTTGGGCCGAGACGCGAATAATTCGACAAGGTCTGGCGGATGATGGGCAGACTCTTGCGGCGGGCGTCCTCGCGCGTGAGGCCGGCGGCGAGGGCAGCTTGTTCCAGCGTCACCAGAAAGGCCAGCAAGAGCGGCGAAGTCAGGGTGGCCCATGCGTGGTAAGCGGCTTTGCGCTTCGCGGGTAAGGAAAAGCTCTCTCCGCCCAAGGCACGGACAATGTTGCGGGCAACGCTCACCGCCGGTTCGTCACCCTCGATCGCGAAGGGAACGTCATCCAACGAAGGATGAACTCCGGGTACGAACGTCATCAGGGGATGGACAGACGCGATCGCGGCGCCCGCTTGGCGAAGAGGATTGAGTTCGCGGCTGAGGAGCGCTCCGCTGGAGTGCAGGGCGTAGCGAACTCTGTTTTTCTGGTTCGCCGCAGTTCGCCCGGGCAGCCGATCGGCCATCACCTTGGCCGCATTGTGTATCTCGCGGTCGGGGACGCAGAACCACAGCACGGTGGCGTCTAGCGACGCGGAACAGGCGGTGACCGTTTGCGCGCCGACCTTTGCGGTAAGCTGCCGCGCCTTCCGCAGCGATCGCGGCAAATCGCGCGAGACGATCTCGGTAATCTTGAAACCGGCGCGATGAAGAGCCATGGAAAGAAAAGTCGCCAGACTGCCGGCACCGACGATGGCAACGGTGGGTTTGGTGGCATGTGCTCTCGGGGATGGCCTTTGCGGCATTACTGTTCGGCTCAGTGGTCTTCTATTGACTGGTGCATCATTCGGTCCAAGCTCAAGAGCGCAGCATACCTTATATTGTTGTTATGGCAAAAGCGATAGAAACGAAGTCGGTGAGGGCGAAATCGACGCGAGCCCGGGTGCTTTCTTCCCGGGTCAGTTACCGCGGCCCGGTGTTCAATGTGACGACGGACGAAGTGGAAGAGCCAGGGGGGGTGAGGGCGCGCCGCGATGTCATACGGCATTCGGGGTCGATTGTCGTGTTGGCCGTCGAAGATTCGGCCGGAGGCGAGGCACACATCCTGCTGGAACGCCAGTATCGCCATGCCGCGCAGTCAATGATGTGGGAGCTGCCAGCCGGACGCATCGACGACGGCGAAACCGCGCTCACGGCGGCCAAGCGCGAGCTACGGGAGGAAACCGGATATGCCGCTCGCCAGTGGAAACGAATCCTGCACTTTTATGTAAGCCCGGGCTTTCTCGACGAAACCATGACTATCTATCTGGCTCGGGGCCTGCGAGCTGGTGAAGCCCAACCCGAGGCGGATGAGCGGATCGCCATTAAATTTTTTGCCCTGTCGGAGGCAAAACAGATGGCGCTTCATGGCCGTATCCGCGATGCCAAGACGATTGCGGGTATCTTATGGCTGGCGCAGATGGGGCGGCCAACGCGGTAAAAGCAGTACCCGAACAGCGTTGCCCTATTGTCGAACGGCTACCGCGGAAGCCGCCGGACCTCCATCCCTACACTCCGTAGTGCTTTAGCAACCACGGCTATGTGATTGCAAGCCTTGACAGTCCACCCGGTGAGCAGCACAATTCCTACACATTTTTTTGTGGTTCCTCGAAATGCGCCTTTTCCGGGGAAATCCGCAAGAAAACAGGGGGACGCACGTGGAACGTTTGAAAGGCACCGTCAAGTGGTTCAATAACGCCAAGGGATACGGCTTCCTCGGCCGCGATGATGGACCGGACGTATTCATTCACTACAGCTCTATCACCACCGAAGGCTACAAAAGCCTCCAGGAGGGGGACCGGGTGGAGTTTGAGATCGTCCAGGGCCAGAAAGGACCGCAAGCGGCCAATGTGACGAAGATCTCCTAAGAAGAAGCGGGGTTGTTCGCCCCCTTTTGCGGACCTGCTGTGAGCCCGGTAGTCTAGGATAGATGTGTCCCTCGACGTCTGACTACCGCGCCGCGAGATTGCTCGAGCGTTACAATCATCCTCGTAATCGACGACGTTGCTCGGGTACTTCGCGCAACAGATGTGGGGTCCCTGCAGGACTTAAATCGTTTCTTTCACTTTCCCGGCGCTGAGGCGCATGGCTAGGCGAGTTGGCCTCCAGGGCGGCCATTTCCCCGTACTTACTATGGACAATAAGGCGATCGCCTCACTCCTCTACGAAACTGCCGATCTGCTGGAGATCGACGGGCAGGATTCGTTTCGCATCCGCTCTTATCGCAATGCTGCCGCGGCTATTGAGGCGCTGCCGCAACAGGTGGCGGACCTGATCTCGGAGCCGAAGAGGCTTCTTGAGATCCAGGGCGTAGGCAAGGGCATGCTGGCCAACCTGCAGACGCTTTTCAAGGATGGCCACATTGAGGCGCACACTGAGTTGTTGAAGAAGTATCGGCCGTCGATGCTTGAACTGCTGAAGATTCAGGGGCTCGGGCCGAAAACGATTGCCTTGATCTGGAGCGCCTATCAGGTCTGCGATCTGGAAGGCGTGGAGAAACTGGCCCGCGAGGGGAAGATCCGGACGCTACCGCGCATGGGCGAAAAGCATGAGCTCAAGTTGCTCAAGGCCATTGAAGACTATCGGCGCATTGCTGGACGATTCCTCATCGATACCGCGGAAGAGCTGGCGGAGAAGCTGACCGAGCACCTGCTCGCCGCACCGGGAGTCGAAAGGGTTACGCCCGCTGGATCGCTGCGCCGCGGACGCGAAACGGTCGGCGACCTCGACATTTTGGTCACCGGCAAAGGCTGCGTTGCGGCCCCGGCTCGGCAAAAACTCATCGAGCATCTGCTTCGTTTTCCGGAACTTATGGACGTCATCTCGCAAGGAGAGAATAAGGTGAGCTTCCGGCATCGCAATGGCATGCAGGTGGACGTGCGGCTGCTGCCTCCCGAGTCGTTTGGATCGGCCATGCAATATTTCACGGGATCGAAGGCGCACAACGTAGCGCTCCGGCAACGCGCGCTCAAGATGGGCTTCACGCTCAACGAATACAGCTTGGCAACGGTCGACGAGAATAAGCCGGTGGCGCGCAAGACCGAAGAAGAGATCTACGCCAAGTTGAAACTCGATTTCATCCCTCCCGAACTGCGTGAGAATCTGGGCGAGATCGAAGCTGCGGCTGGGCACACGTTACCGGTGCTGATCGAGCAGTCGGACATCCACGGCGACGTGCATATGCATACCGTCGAAACCGACGGGCGCAACACCATCGAAGAAATGGCCGAAGCGGCGCGGGAACGCGGCTATCAGTACATGGCGATCACCGATCATTCGAAGAATCTCGCGTTTGCCAATGGGCTCACCGACGAACGCGCACTGGCGCATATTGAGCGCATCCGCGCGGTCGAGAAGGCCATGAAAGGCATTCGCATCTTCGCTGGCATCGAGGTGGACATTTTGGGTGATGGCACGCTCGATCTTTCCGACTCCGTGCTTGAGCAGATGGACATTGTTATCGCCAGCGTGCATTCACAGTTCAATCAGGATCCGGCCGCCATGACCGAGCGGCTGCTGAAGGCGGTCGCGAATCCCAATACATCCCTGATCGGGCATCCCACCGGACGACAACTGCTGCGGCGCGACGCGTATCAGTTCGACCTTGAAGCGGTTTTCACTGCCGCGGCCAAGCACAGGGTGGCAATGGAGTTGAATTCTTATCCCGAGCGGCTTGATCTCAACGACGTTCACTTGCGGTTGGCGAGACAGCATGGAGTGAAGATAGTGATCAATACTGATTCTCACCACACTTCGCACCTGTCGAAAATACGCTATGGAGTTACCCAGGCGCGGCGGGCTTGGCTTACGAAGGATGATGTGCTGAATACCTTGCCAGCGGCCGAGTTTGCCCGAGCCATGAAGCATGGGTGGTAGGCGGCGGCAGACCAAGCACTCCTCGCTCTCACTCGATCACGCTTCGCTCGGACCCAGCTGATGGCCGAGATGCGTCTACATTACCGTGGCCCACGGTTGCGGAGTGGGTGCGCCGGATAAGTGTTGCGGGCGCTGGGGGCAGAGCGCGCTTCCCCACCGCGATGAAATTGTTGGATGGGCGCTTTGAGTTGTTCTCGCTCGGGAGTGAGATCCCGTTTATCGGAAACCTTAAGACTCTTGCCCGTGGGCCATATCTCGAAGGTGGCTTGTCGTTACCAAGCACGGCCGCGCAAGCGGTCCGATCCGACGGCCGATCTCCCGCTGATCGCTCAACCACCCGAAGTCCGTTGAAGCCTGCCTCTGCCAGATGCGGAGGCAGTCGAAACGGCGCCGGCAAACTCGTTTGATACTCTCCAAAATCCGAATGAATCGTGCCCCTCTGCTCTTTCCTTACCAGCAAATTCCTTCGTAGGTTCGGGCGCCATCGGGACGGTGGGTTTTGTCCAGGTGGACAAGGTCAATGACGATGTGTTCTGGACGCAAGTACTTGCCCAACTGATCCTTACTGGCCGACTTGTTGCCCAGGATCACGACCTCGGCAGTCCGCAGTACGGCTTCCAGGTCGGCCGAGAGCACCGAGCCGATGTGCGGTATCACTTCCTCGATGTATTGCCGGTTCGCGCCCGCGAGGCGGCCCAGAGAGACGTCCTCATCCCATACTTTAACTTCCAGCCCTTCACCCATGAGTCGCTTGATTAATTGCACCTGTGGACTCTCCCGCAAATCATCCGTACCGGCTTTGAAGCTGAGCCCGATCTGGGCAATCTTCTTCTTCCCCGTGTCGAGCACCATTTCCACCGCCCGATCGACGTGCTCGGCATTGCTTGGCATCAGCGATTCGAGCAGCGGCAGCCGGAGATCGAGCTCTTTCGCCTTGTAGGTGATGGCGCGCAGATCCTTTGGAAGACAGGAACCGCCGAAGGCGAAGCCGGGAGAAAGATAGGCGGGTGAGATGTTGAGCTTGGTATCGGAGGTGAATATTTTGGTGACTTGGTGCGCATCCACGCCCAAATGCTTGCACATGGTTCCCATCTCGTTGGCAAAGCCAACTTTCACCGCATGGAAGCAGTTGGAAAAATACTTGACCATCTCGGCGACGGGAATGGTCGTCTGGTAGAGCGTGCCGGGAGTGTTCTGGTAGAGCTCGCGCAAGGGTGCAAGATGGTTGCTGTCGCTCGCTCCCAGGATGGTGTAGGGAGGGTTGAGAAAATCGGCGACCGCGCTGCCTTCGCGCATGAATTCCGGGTTATAGCATACGGTGAAGTCGTGCCCGCATTTCTTCCCACTCTCCTGCTCGAGGATGGGGAGCACGATGGTTTCGGTGGTACCGGCCAGCACGGTGCTGCGCAGAACGAAGACGTGGGGCGATTTCTTCCGGCCGATGGCAGCACCGATCTCCCGCGCCACGCTTTCGATGTGGCTGAGATCGAGCTTGCCATTTTTCAGGCTGGGGGTGCCCACGCAGACAAAAGACACCTGGGAATTAAGCACCGCCTCGGTGGCATCGGTGGTGGCGCACAGGCGGCCGGCGTTTTTGGCTTCCGCAACCATTTCGGTCATCCGGGCCTCGACGATGGGCGTGCGGCCCGAGGCCATCATTTCAACCTTGGCGCGGCTGAGGTCGACCCCGATAACCTTGTGGCCCATCGCGGCAAAGCAGGCAGCCGAAACCGAGCCGACGTATCCTAAGCCAAAAATGCTGACCGACAAACCCAAGCGAATTCTCCTGAGGATCGAGTATGTGGGGGTGACCCGGCCGAACTATGAACTATACCAAGCCTTGATGAAGTACTAGCAAACGAGTCTCCACCGAAGGTCCACCGCTACCTGAAAGATTGAAGGCAACTGATTGTTTTTTAAGTATGTTACCAAGGATTTATAACGGCGTTATGAAGCAGGTACCGTGGGGAGCAAAACCAGCAGACAATCGTTGCCGCTGAGGTGGAACTGTCCTAGCCAACGAGAGGCAACGGCAATCGCTCGCAAGGGAACGAACTCCCGTTCGAAGGTATGCAAATTGCCAGCATAACCAGGGTAACCTGTGCGGCAAGCATGATGTTTTGAGCATGTAAGATAAGGAATCTGTGGCTTCTGCCTGGCAAAACAAACTGGCGCGTCTGTCCCGGACAGAGTGGGACGAGGCGAGAGTGCGCCTGGGACAGGAGTTGCACAAACGGCGAGATCTGCTCCTGCACCGGCTGGGCAGACCGAGCGGATCGATTCCGCTGCGAACGGACCTGACTGAGGGGCCGGGACAATACTTTTTTTCCGACCACGAAATCCCCGAACGCGTCGACTTGGTGCGTGTCCATCTGTCCGACGAAGCGACCGGAATTCTGTCCGCGGCCGATGAGATTTGCGAACATCGACTGCGACTGCTGGGATATGAACCTCTTGATTACGGCGCTGACAAGGCCAAGGAAATTGACTGGCATCTCGATCGGGTGCACGGCAAGCGGGCTCCGCTTGACCCTTGGTTCAAGATCCCCTTTCTCGATTTTTCGGCTGTCGGCGATCACAAGGTTATTTGGGAGTTGAATCGTCATCAGCATCTGGTGACGCTCGCCAAGGCGAGCCTGCTGAGCGGTAACGAGAAGTATGCTCGTGAGCTCATGGCGCAATGGCGGGGATGGATGAGGGCGAATCCGTATCCTTTGGGAATTAACTGGGGGAGTACGCTCGAGGTCGCATTCCGCGCTTTGTCCTGGATCTGGCTCGACCATCTGCTGGCGGGCGTGGCGGAGTGTGCGGAGTTCCGCGCGGAAATGGCGCCGGCGCTGGCGTTTCATGGACGCTACCTGGAGCGGTTTCTATCCACGTATTTCTCTCCCAACACGCATTTGCTGGGAGAAGCGGTGGCGATGTTCTTTTTGGGAACGTTGTACCCTCGAATGCCGGGAGCGGCGCGGTGGAAGCACTCGGGGTGGCAGATCGTGGTGCGTGAGGCCGGGCGGCAGATTCGTCCGGACGGGGTCTATTTCGAGCAGTCGCTACACTACCACGTCTATGCACTCGACCTCCTGTTGCATGCGCGGCTGCTGGCTGCTCGGAATGGAATCGAGGTTCCGGCCGCGTACGAGGCGGTGCTGGGGCGAATGCTGGATGTGGTGGAGGCGTTGTCGCAGGCCGGGCCGGCGGAGGGTTTTGGCGACGATGACGGCGGACGGCTGTTTAATCCACGGCGCAATCGGACCGAGGAGATGACGGATCCCTTGGCACTCGGTGCGGTGATGTTTGCGAAAGATTTCTCCGCCGCCCGGCTGACCGAGGAAGCGATCTGGTTGCTCGGGAGGCAAGCGGTCGACAAACTCGCGGGCAGAAGCCCCAGCCCGGCCCTTGCGTCGGTCGCCTTTGCCGACGGCGGGATTTACGTGATGGCGGATTCGCAGCCATACGCGCAGGCTATGGCCGCCGATACCGGTCCGCAGGGCAGCGGACGCTCGGGACACGGGCACGCCGACGCACTCAGCCTGCGGTTCACGATGGACGGGCGGCGTTGGCTGGTGGACTCCGGAAGCGGCGTGTACATTTCGAAGGATCCGGCGGACCGCGACACTTTTCGCGGGACGGGTGCGCACAACACTTTACGCGTCGATGGCATGGACCAGGCAGTCATGGATGGTCCTTTTTCGTGGACTAGCATGCCGATCACGCGATCGGAAAATTGGCTTGTGGGAAAGAGCTTTCGTTATCTTGTGGGCAGCCACAACGGGTATGCGCGGCTGGCGGCTCCGGTCTTGCACCGACGGTACGTGCTGAACGTCGGAGACGGCGTGTGGCTCATACGCGATGTGGCGCTCGGCGGCGCGGAACATGAACTGGAGATCCGATGGCACTTTGCCTCGGATCTTGAAGTTCAAGCGAACGGAGCGGGAACGGTAAAAGTTTCGCCGGTTGGCGCCGGTTCTGGCGATGCCAGTCTAGTCCTGATCACGCCGGACGAGACGAACTGGCATACCGAAGTCAGCCGAACTCTGCTTTCGCCAGCTTACGGCGCCCTTCGCCCAGCCCCCCTGGTACGGTGCCATTCTCGCGTGTTGCTGCCGGCCGAAACTTCGACTGCGCTGGTGGCGCGCTCGGGTGCAAACCGGCAACAGGATCAATTTCGCATGGCCGCCATGACCCAGGCGGCAGTGCAGGTCTACGAACTCGAATATGATGAGGAAAGCCACGGATTCTTTTTTGCGCTCGGCGACGAAGGGTGGAGTTTCGGTCCTTGGTCTTCGGACGCGCAGGTGCTCTATTGCCGCATCGACAATGAGAGACTGATGCACCTGGTTGTGATTGGCGGAAGTTACGCCGCATGGCAAGGACAGCCGCTCCTGAAAATGGCGCAGGCGGCTGCATTTTTCGAGTGGCGCAAGCACGAGCCTGTGTTTCATGCGCAGGGGGGTGAGGTTGTGGTTACGCCCTGGTTCGAGAGGTTGACGTCGAGCCGTAGTTCGGCTCCATTCGCGGAGAAGCACTGAATGTGCGGGATCGCCGGAATTGTCGAGTTCGGTAGGGGCACGCGAGCCAGCGCCGCGGCGCTGCGTGAAATGTGCCGCGTGATCACCCATCGCGGACCCGACGACGAGGGATATTACACCGACGGTGCGCTGGGCATCGGGATGCGGCGCCTTAGTATTGTCGATGTGGCCGGGGGGCATCAGCCGCTTTCGAACGAAGATGGCACGCTGTGGATTGTGTTCAATGGCGAGATTTACAACCACCTTGCCTTGCGCGAGCGACTGGTTGCCGCGGGCCATCATTACAGCACGCACAGCGATACCGAGACCGTGGTTCATCTCTTTGAGGAATATGGCGAAGACTGTGTGCAGCACCTGCGTGGCATGTTCGCGTTCGCCATCTGGAATCGAAATACAAAGACGCTATTTGTTGCCCGCGACCGCCTGGGCATCAAACCGCTGTACTACAAATTGACACCGCAGAGGCTACTGTTCGGGTCGGAAATCAAAGCCCTGCTTGCGCACGGCGGAGATCGTCCGGAGTTTAATCGGGCGGCGTTGCCGGAGTATTTGGCTTTCGGATACTTGTCGGGCGAGGAAAGCTTTTACAGGGGCATTCGCAAACTGCTGCCGGGTCATACGATGACGATTGGTCTGGAGGGAAGGGCGGACATCCGGCAGTACTGGGATCTGGATCTATCGCAGGTGCACGATTCGCCGGACCCAGAATCCTACGTTCAGAGCTATCGCGAGTTGCTGGAAGGTGCGGTCAACAGCCACCTTATGAGCGACGTGCCGCTGGGGGTGTTTCTGAGCGGCGGCGTGGATTCGAGTGCGGTGGCGGCACTCATGACAAAACTGCGGCGCGAGCCGCTGCAGACTTTTTCCGTGGGATACGCCGAACAGGCCTTCAGCGAACTGCCCTTTGCTCGGGCGGTGTCGGATCACATCCACTCTCAGCATCATGAAGTACTGGTCAGCGAACAGGATTTCTTTGCGGCGCTGCCGCACCTAATTTGGCATGAAGACGAGCCGATCGTGTGGCCCTCGAGCATTTCGCTTTACTTTGTCGCCCGACTGGCGAGGGAAAGAGTCACGGTGGTGCTGACGGGGGAAGGCGCGGATGAAACCTTGGCGGGCTATACGCGCTATGCGTTCACCTTGAAAAATGCGGCCGCGGATCGCGCCTACCGCAGCGTCGTCCCTGGTTTTGTGCGGCACGCGCTGCGCAGCACAGTGGCGAACTCTTCTCTGCTCGGAGCGAAACTGCGCCGGAGGCTGGAACACACTTTTCTCGGCAAGGATGGGGAATCATGGGCTTCTTTCTACTTTGACAATTTCTTTTCGGCATTCGACGAAGCCGAACAGGGTGGATTACTGACGAAGGAAGCCGCAGGAGAAACGGCGCCTAGCACCGCCTACAAGAACGTGCTCGATTACTGGGAACGCTCTTCGGGTGAGATGCTGCAGCGGCTACTTTATACCGATATCAAGACTTACCTTGTCGAATTGCTCATGAAACAGGACAACATGAGCATGGCCGCATCCATCGAGAGCCGGGTGCCGTTTCTCGACCACGTGCTGGTCGAGTTTGCGACCAGGATTCCCCGCCAAGCACAGATTCAGGGGCTGGCGGGAAAGGGCATTTTGAAGAAGGCGGTGCAGGATCTGCTGCCCCATTCGATTTTGTACCGGCCGAAACTGGGATTTCCTACCCCCTGGAGCGGGTGGCTGGCGGGACCGCGATTGGAATCGATCCGCGAGATGCTGCTCGAGCCGCGCAGCCTGGATCGCGGGTATTTTCGGCGCGAAGCCGTCGAGAGATTGTTCGAGGAGCATCGCTCTAAGCATCGCGACAACTACGATCGCATCTGGCGGCTGCTCAACCTGGAGGTCTGGCATCGCGTTTGCCTCGAAGGCGAGGCGCACAACGAAAGTGGCCAGCCGGCCAAACTGGCTACGACCAGGTAGCGCAGCTTGTCCAAGGCTGTTCGCTTACCGGCGGCGTGAACAACTCCATGGCTCGCGACGCAATTTGCGCGTCAGGTGGACAGCGAGAGTAGGTATTTTTCAGGTTGCCTGTCAAACGCCTGCTTGCATCCTACGCAGCAAAAATAAACTTCGCTTCCCTGATGCTGCGCTCTGTATCTCGCGCCGTCGACATTCACCAGCATGCCGCAGACTGGGTCCCGCGCTTGGTCTGCCTGAGCTGCAGCCTGCTCCGGAACCGGAAGCTTTGCCACCGGCAACACGCTTGTCTTGGTCTCGGCAACCGGCCTGGTTCGACTACCTCTTAGCTGGATGATCTCGGCCAGGATGCTCACCGCGATTTCTTCGGGCGAGGCGGCGTGGATGTCGAGTCCCGCCGGCGCGTGAATCTGACTTACTCGCTCCGCGGAGACTCCCGCTTCGCCCACGTATTCCAGGATTTTTTGCGATTTGACCTTGCTGGCCACGAAGGCAACATAGCCGGCACTGGTCTTGGCTGCCTGGACGAGTGCTTCCTCGTCACCTTCCCCCTGGGTTGACACCACGATAGAAGTTTCGCGCGTCACCTGGTGTTGGCCGGAATTCGGTTCACTCCCGTTCAATTCGGTCTGCCGCAGGTCGACATCGGGAAATTGCTCGCGATCCGCACCCGGGGCAATCACGGAGATCCGATAGCCAACGGCTTGGCCGAGACGAGCAAGCGCTTGCGCAATGGGAGAACGTCCAAACACCAGAATGTGCGGCTTCGGCAAAACGGGCTCGATGTAGATGTCCAAGGCGCCTCCACTGTGGCAGGTCATGGTGTAGTCGACAATTCCGGCTTCGGGAGCCGGCGTAGGACTGATCCGCACCAGTCGCGGTTGTCCATCGGCGAGCGCCTTCAACGCCTCTTTGATTACCACCGGCTGGGCGCAACCACCGCCGATCCAGCCCCACATTTTTCCGTCCGCGAAGATGATCGCTTTGTCCCCCGGCTTGCCGGAAATCGGAGCCTGGAAGCGCACTACGGACGCGGTGACAAACGGCTCGCCCCTGCTCAGCAACTCCGCCGCTTTGCTCAGAAAACGATCAAACATAACCATAATGAGCTACCTTAGAAAATGCCTTTCGAGCGCCAGCAAACTCTCCAGGTTGTGAGCTGGCGCGAAAATATCAATGTGCGGCAGAGCGGCGCTCATCCCGCGAGTCAGGGGCCGATAGTCCTTTAAGCCGAGGAGCGGGTTCAGCCAAATGAGCTTCCGGACCCTTCGTTTCAGGGCGCTGAGTTCGGTCGCTAGAATCTCGGGTTCTCCCGTGTCCCAGCCGTCACTCAGAATCACGAACAGAGTGTCACTCGAGCGAAGCTTCGGGCGGTGGAGCCGGTTCAACTCGCGGAGCGAACCGCGGATATTGGTGCCCCCCGACCAGCCCGTCGGCTGCTGCGACAGGGCCCGCAACCCTTCCTGCAGGTTTTGGGAACGAAGCTGCGTCGTAATCTCCACCAGACGGGTGCTAAACAGAAAGGTGTCCACATGCCGGAATTGCTTTTGCAGAGCGTACAGAAACTTCACCAGAAACAGACTGTACGGGCTCATCGAACCACTGATGTCGAGCATGGTCACGAGCCGGTGAGGACGCGGCTTCCGTTCGCGGTAACGCAAGTTAAGGGGGACACCGCCGCGGCTAAGGTTCTGGCGAATTGTCTTTCGCAGGTCCACCTGCCCTCGCAAGCACCCGCTCTTTCGTCGGCGCGCCAGGCGCTGGCGCATTTGCTTGAAGAGGCGAAGTGCAATCTGCTCCAGCTCTGGCATGTCGCTCTGCGGCAGGGTTGAAAAATCCGCCTTGGTCAGCCGTTCGCAAGTACTGGCACCGGCGACAGCCTGGGCACCCTCCGCCGTCGATGAAACGTCGTCGCCAGAACCCGTTGACATGAGCGACCTTGCGTCCCGCTCGCCCTCGCGGGAGGTACGTTGTTTTCGGGGACGTGAGAGGCCAGGGGACAACGACTCGGGCGAGGCAGGGCTCCAAAACATCTTGAAACATTCATCGAATCGATCCCAATCGTCTTTCGAGGCACAAAGCACGCAGCGTAAAGCAAATTCCAAATCTTCCCCACCATCCCCCCCAAGCGCCGCGGCAGCGCTCAGGGCCGCGAGAGTATCCTGCACCCCAACCGAGAAACCTTCGGCTCGCACAAATCGGCAGAATGCGACAATTTTTCTAGCCGCGTCACTCGATTGTTCCACGCTTCTAACCACGGCTCGGGCCTCGCTAGACTCCTGGTGTTCACGAAGCGAAAATCTTGCTTACTCTGGCGTCTCTGATCTTAGCGACGTCCTCGACCGACTTGCAGATACAACCCAGCGTCTGTTCCATCGCCTCCTCATCCAATTGCGTCTTCGCCAACGCGACCAGAGCTTCGGCGCAATCCAGAGTTTCGGCGACGCCGGGAGCCTTGCTCAGGTTGAGTGCCCTTACCGTTTGTAGGTATCCGACAACTTGCCGGACCAGCTTCTCCTCAATGCCCGGCAGTTTTGCGTGCACAATCCGCATTTCTTTTTCCAGACTTGGATAGTCGATCCACTGGTACAGGCATCTTCTTTTAAGAGCATCGCCCAGCTCCCGGCTGCGGTTTGAGGTAAGCACGACGTAGGGCACATGCTTGGCAACGATGGTACCCATCTCGGGAATGGTGATCTGGTAGTCGGAAAGCAACTCGAGCAAGAACGCCTCAAACCCCTCGTCAGCACGATCGATTTCGTCGATCAGCAGCACCGGCGAGCGGTCTTCCTCCAAGATGGACTGCAGCAAAGGCCGCTCGAGCAGAAACTCCCGGCTGAAGATGTGCCGTTCCCTCTCCTCGACCGTCCGATCCGATCCCTCTTCGATCTTGATGGCCAGCAATTGCTTCTGATAATTCCACTCATAGACTGCCGAGCTGACGTCCAGCCCCTCACAACACTGCAACCGGATCAGACGCGTGCCCAGAAAAGAGGCCAGCACCTTGGCTACTTCGGTCTTTCCCAGTCCGGCAGGCCCCTCGACCAGAATCGGTTTCCGCAGCTTGGTGACCAGAAAAAGTGCGGTGGCCAGCGATCGGTCGGCAATGTATCCCAGGCGTTCAAGTCCTGAACGAATCTCATCGACACCGTGATTTGCTCGATCCGGGTCTGCTCCACCAACCGGAAAAATGCGAGATGCTCCCATAGTAATAACTTCGCCCCAGGTCGACGGTCCGGGAGAAAATCAGGACTTGGCGCGAAATAATCCCTTCGTAGCCTCCCAGGCCAGGGACTTGGCATTGATCGGCTGGACCTCCGAGCCGACGGGTTGCTCCTCGGGAGCGTCCGCGGGCTGTTGCAGCCGCGCCTGGAAGTTCTTCATGAACTCGCTAAACATGATGTTCGAGACCTCCGTAATCACTCGCGAACCCATCTGCGCGAGAATTCCTACCACTCCGATCTCGGATTCGCTCGCCACCTGCGTACCACCGGTGTCTAGAACACGAAGCTTCCCGGTCATCTTCATGGAAGCACTTCCACGACCGCGCACATCCTGCCCCCGGCCGAGGATTTCAATTTCGTGATTCTGCGCATCCAACCGCACAATTTGCACTTCGCCTTTATAGTCGGTAACGCTGGGGCCGACTTTCACTTTGATCGCGCCTCGGTACGTCCTCGGGTCCACCTGCTCAGTGATTTGTGCGCCGGGTACGCAACTGGCCACCATGCGCGGATCGCTCAGGAACGCCCAGACTTTTTCCACGGGCTCCTGCACCTCGAAAGTTTTCTCGATCTTCAGCGCCATCTAAGCAGCCGCACCTTTCTCCTGCAGAAGCTTCCAGACTTTCCACGGAGTGATGGGCATATCGATGTGCTTCACGCCGAGATGCGAGAGCGCGTCCACCACCGCGTTCACGAAAGCCGCCGGCGAACCCACATTGGGCGATTCTCCCACTCCTTTCGCGCCCAACGGGTGATGGGGACAGGGCGTGCAAGTCTTGTCAGTTTCCCAATGCGGGGTTTCGACAGCCGTCGGGAGCAGGTAGTCCATGAAGCTTCCGCCCTGAATGTTGCCGCTCTCGTCATAGTCGATCTGCTGCATGAACGCGATCGCCAGTCCTTCGGTTAATCCGCCGTGGATTTGTCCTTCCACAATCATGGGATTGATGATGTTCCCGCAGTCGTCGACGGCAACGAATCGCCGGACTTTTACTTCGCCCGTGCCTTTGTCAATATCCACCACGCAGACATACGTACCGAACGGAAAGGTCAGATTGGGCGGATCATAATAATCCACCGCTTCCAGCCCCGCCTCCAGTCCAGGTGGAATGTTCGTGTAGGCGGCAAAAGCGACGTCTTGAATTGTCTTGGACTTACTGGGAACTCCCTTGACGAAGAACTTGCCCGGCTCCCATTCCAAGTCGTCCTCATTGCATTCCAGCAGGTGCGCCGCAATCTTTTTTGCCTTGTCGCGAATTTTCCTCGCGGCGATCGCGGTCGCAGCTCCCGAGGTTGGAGTGCTGCGACTGGCATAGGTTCCCAAGCCATATGGCGCGGTGTCGGTGTCTCCCTCCTCGACGGTCACGTCGGCGGCCGGGATTCCCAATTCCTGTGCAACAATCTGGGCATAGGTCGTCTCGTGCCCCTGGCCCTGGCTTTTGGTTCCCATGCGGCACATGGCTTTTCCGGTGGGGTGAATGCGGATCTCGCAACTATCGAACATCTTGATGCCGAGAATGTCAAAAGTGTGTGCCGGACCGGCGCCCACGATTTCGGTAAAGCTGGAGATCCCGATGCCCATCAGCTCGCCTTTTTTTCGTTTCTCTTCCTGTTCCTTGCGCAGCTGCGGGTAGTTGATCCTATCCAGCGCAACTTTCATTGCAGCTTCATAGTTGCCGCTGTCGTAAGTCCAGCCCAAACACGATTTATAGGGAAACTTGTCGGCGGGGATGAAATTCCTGCGGCGAAGCTCGGCAGGATCCATCTTCAAATCGAGCGCCAACACATCCACTGCTCTCTCGATCAAGTAGGCCGCCTCGGTCACGCGAAACGAGCAACGATAGGCGATCCCACCTGGAGCTTTGTTGGTATACACGCCATCCACCTCGCAGAATGCAGTGGGATAGTCATAGGAGCCGGTGCAAATGCTGAACAATCCCGCGGGAAACTTGGTGGGCTGCGCGGCAGCGTTGAACGCTCCATGATCAGCTAGCGTCTTCACCCGCAGGGCCTTCATCCTGCCATCGCGGTCGGCAGCGATCTCGGCGGTCATATGATAGTCGCGGGCAAAACCTGTGGACTGCAGATTCTCCGAACGGGTTTCAATCCACTTCACAGGCACGCCAAGCGTAAGCGAGGCGACGATCGCACAGACATAGCCGGGATAAACCGGGACTTTGTTGCCAAAGCCGCCGCCGATGTCCGGCGAGATGACTCGAATATTATTCTCCGGAATGCCACCGACCAGGGCAAACACGGTACGGTGTGCGTGGGGCGCCTGCGAAGTCAAGTAGACCGTAAGTCGCCCGGTGGCGCGACTGAAATCGGCCACGCAGCCGCAGGTTTCGAGCGGCGCGGGATGACAGCGCGGGAAGAAGGCGTGTACGCTGGCTTTGACATCCGCGCTTTGAAATACCTGGTCGGTCGCCTGACGATCGCCGACTTCCCAATGGAAGATATGGTTATCTTTCTGCTCACGGTCTTCGCGGAGCAGAGGCGCGCCCGGATCGAGCGCCTTGTGAGGATCGACCAGTACCGGCAGCTCTTCGTATTCCACTTCTACCAGTTCGGCTGCATCGGCAGCGGTGTAACGATCGTCCGCCACGACAAAGGCGACCTCCTGCGACTGGAAAAGCACCTTGCCCGTCGCGAGTACCATCTGCTTGTCGTATGACAGAGTAGGCATCCATGCCAGGTTGGCCTTGGCCAAATCCTCTCCGGTGATGACGGCCAGCACTCCGGGTAACGCTTTGGCCTTCTCCGTGTTTATACCCTTGAGCCTGGCGTGGGCGTACGGACTCCGTACCATTTGGCCATAGACCATGCCCGGCAAATTCACGTCGTCCACGTAGTTGCCCTTGCCTTGAATGAACCGCAGATCTTCCTTGCGTTTGATGGAATGGCCCATGCCACCGATTTCAGGAGATGTTTTGTGCATCACTTTGCTCCTCCCGCCAGTTCAGGTTCCGCCAAACGGGCTTCCGTCATCTTGGCGGCAGCATCCTGCACCGCCTTCACAATGTTCTGGTATCCGGTGCATCGGCACAGATTGCCGGAGATTCCCCGGCGAATTTCCTCCTCGTTCGGCTGCGGGTTGTTCTGCAAAAGCGCATAGGTCGACATCAGCATCCCGGGCGTGCAGAAACCGCATTGCAGGCCGTGCTGTGCCTTGAATCCTTCCTGCAAGGGATGCAACTGGCCGTTATGACTCAGGCCCTCCACGGTGAGGATCTCGCTGCCATCCGCTTGCACTGCGAACAGGGTGCATGATTTCACGGTCTTTCCCTTGAGCAGGACCGTACACGCGCCGCAGTGGCTCGTATCGCAGCCAACATGAGTGCCCGTCAACTGCAAGACTTCTCGCAGGAAGTGGACAAGCAGAAGCCGCGGCTCGACTGCGGCTTCTCGCTCCCGGCCGTTCACTTTCACCCGGATCAGCTGTTTCTTTGCCATGAGTAGTTCCTCGTTGAGTCGCAGAGACTTTGGGACTACTTGCCAGCCCTCTCGGCAGCGCGGACAAGAGCACGCTTGGCCAATTCTTTGACCAGTCCCAACTTGTACTCCGCGGGACCCCGAAGATCGGAACTGGGTTGCGCTTCATCGGCGGCCAACTGCGCAGCGCGCTCGATATTCGCCGCATCCAGTGTCTTCCCGCGCAGATAATCCTCGGCTTTGTTCGCCTTAATCGGCGTCGGACCAACATTGGTCAAACCGATGCCCACCTTTTGCGCCACCCCGTTGCCGTCTACCGTCACCTGCGCGGCAACGGCCGCGGTGGCAAAGTCTCCCACCTTGCGCTCCAGCTTGAAATAAGCGCCACCGCTGCGCGGGGGTGGCGCCGGGATGCGAATCTCGGTCAGGATTTCTCCGGGCTGCAGCGCCGTTGTGAATAGCGACACAAAGAATTCGTCGATCGCGATGGTTCTCGGGCCGCGCGATCCGGTCGCGACAATTTGCGCGCCCAGGGCGACCATGGTCGCCGGGTGATCATTGGCGGGATCGCCATGTGCCAGATTGCCTGCCACCGTGGCCATGTTCCGCACCTGCGGATCTGCGATCACGTGGGCGGTGTCGAGCACGATGGGATACTTCGCACGGACCAGGGACGAAGACTCCAGTTCGGCCTCGCGCGTCAGGCCGCCGATCTTCAGAAAACCTCCCTCTTCTTTGACATACGACAATCCAGAAATGCGATTGATGTCGATCAAATACGCGGGGCGGGCAAGGCGAAGCTTCATCATCGGGATGAGGCTCTGTCCGCCGCTCAGAATTTTCGCGTCGTCGGCATGCTGCTCGAGGAGCGCAATCGCTTCCGGAATTGTCTGGGGTCGCAGATACTCAAAGGCGGGCGGGATCATCGCTTATCTCCTCGTCGTCCGGAGCGCAGCCAACGCTCCTGGCGGAGAATGCTCACTGGGACTACCGATGCTGAACAGCGATCTGCGCAGAGTAACGTACCACAAATTGGGTACCTCGTAAAAGCGGGAAAACCCGAGCGGAACCATAGGGAAATCCCTCGATGCCCGGCGGCGATGGCCCGACCAACACCGCCAGCTCCGCTTCGGTTACGACTTGCGCTCCGGCTCCCCGGCCAGGCGTGACCGCCAATCCTCGATCGCCTTGCGGATGGCTTCCGGTGCCAGGTTGCTGCACCTCATCTTGAAGTCCGGAATCCCACCCAGCGCCTCAGCCACGGCCTGCTCGGAGATTTGCGATGCCTCCTCGACGGACTTGCCGAGAACCATTTCCGTGGAGACAGACGAACAAGCGATGGCCACGGCGCATCCCATACACTTGAACTTCACATCGCGGACAATGCCCTGCTCGATGCGAAGCGTGATCAGCACGGTGTCGCTGTCCACTGGACTCCTCACCATCGCCTTGCCCGAAGGCTCAGCAACGGTTCCCACGTTGCGTGGCTGGGCGTAATGCGCCCGTACTTGTTCACTGTACATAGAGATTTCTTCGATGCGCGCGTTCCGAGACTCATGATACGCGCCCAGCTGTTGCTCTTTGTCGATCCTGCCTTTCAGGCTCGGGACTTCCCCTTGCCCGTTCCCAGGCCTTCCCGTATTTATTGAGCCGGCCCAGTATGGTAAGGTACTGCCCGGGTTTCGCTTTCTCCGGTGGATCACTACTCCAAAGCCGCCGAACTCACCGGCCAAGGCCAACGCTTCGCCGTGGCCACGGTGGTTCGTGTCGAAGGCTCTTCCTCGGCCCGGCGCGGATCGAAGGCCATCATTGACGCGCAAGGGAAACTGGTCTTCGGGTGGGTGGGGGGAGGTTGCGCCGAGAGCGCCGTGCGGAGTGAAGCGCTGCGATGCATCGAGTCGGAACATCCGATCATGATTACCCTCGACATGACCGATGAAATCCTTGGCGTAGGCATGCCGTGCGGAGGGAAAATGGAGGTCTACATCGAACCGGTCCTGCCGAAGCCTGATCTCCTCATTGCCGGCCACGGCCGCATCGCAGAGAGCCTGGCGGCGCTGGCTCACATCCTCGGTTTCCGCGTCATCGTGAATAACCCAGGCGCCGAGCTGTCCGCCTTCCCAACCGCAGAGCAGGTGATTACCGAAGACCTCGATCTCAGCGAGACGCCCATTGGACCGAATACCTATCTTGTGATCGCCACCCAGCACAAAAATGACCACCTCTGGCTGCAAAAGGCCTTGGCCGGGGAGGCCGCGTACATAGCCCTGATCGCCAGCCACTATCGCGCGAAGCTGGTACTCGACTATCTCGCCGCCGAAGCCGTTCCGGCGGACAAGATCGCGAGGATCTCCGCGCCGGCCGGCCTGGACCTGGGCGCGGTCACACCGGAAGAAATCGCACTCAGCATCATGAGCCAGATCGTCGCCTTGCGACGTGGAGGAACAAGCCGGCCTTTGCACGGGACGGACACATTGGCGGATACGCCGACCAACCCTGCCGCGGGCAAGCGAGCCGACAAGGTGATCGCCGAGTGTGAGGCGCCAACCAAGAACTGACTTCCGAATCTTCTCCGGTCAAGGCTCCCGAGAGCCCGATGCGGCGTCTCGATTCTCGCTCGCCCGCCGTTTCCGTTGGGCAACAATTTCCGCCATAATGCTGAGCGCGATTTCTTCCGGCGTCTCCGCACCAATGTCGAGACCGGCCGGGACGCGCACGCTCGCCAGAGTTTCCGCAGCGATTCCGCTCCTCCGCAGACGACCGAGCACTTCCTGTCCTCGGTTTCTCTTGGCCACCAGTGCGACATAGGAGCTGTCCACCCCGAGCGCCTGTTCAATCGCCTCTTCGTCGCAGGCGCCGCGACTTGCCACCACTACGTGGCGATCCGCATTTGCTGCGAGCAGCGAAAAATCGAGGGCGCGAAGGACTCGATCCGCTTCCGGCAGGTCGTCGGAAGCCAGCCACGGGTCGACTATGGTCACCGTGAATCGCAACAGCTTGCCCAATTTCGCAAGAGCCATTGCCATCTCATCCCTGCCGACAATAATCAACTCCGGCCGCGCCATCGCGTCCCCAACCTGATCTGCCGTCTCCAGAAGCGCCTTCTCCCGCGGCGAGCGATTGCCGGCGGAGCAAAGCGCTTCGAAATCACTCTTCTGATCAATGTCCAGAAGGATCCCGGCATCGTCCACCGGCACTTTCACAATTCCTTCCGGGTGGTCGCCGAAGATCGCACGGCAGCCCATATCGCCGTCAAGGTTCATTAGTTCGGCGAAGACGGAACGATCGAGGAGCACCGGGTTGCCCCTAAAACCGCGGTAGGTGGGGATCACAATCTGCGCCCCAGAGGCCTGATGTTCGGCCATCAATCGGTCGAGCGTCTCCGGCTGCACAAACGGTTGATCCGCCAGAACGATGAGCGCGGCTGCGGCTCGCGGGTCCACGGCCAAAAGGCCGGCCTTCAACGATGTTCCCATACCTTGCTGATAGTTAAGGTTGATGACCACGCGCACATTCTGCGTGTCAATTTCCCGACGGATCGATTCCGCTGCCGAACCCAGAACAAGAATGATTTCCGACGCCCGGCAAGCCCGCACGTGATCGAGAGCGTGCTGCAGCAAGGGACGATCGTCGAGGCGAAGCAATTGTTTTGTCGTTCCCATGCGTGCGGAAGTTCCGGCCGCCAGAACTACGGCCGAGGTTGGGCCGCCCAATCTCTCCATGCAGCGAACAGTAGCATATCGTGGCACTCACCTGAACATGGGCGTCGACAGAGACTCTTCTTCCTCACTTTTCGACGGGCGCCATCGGCGGAGCAGACTTCTGTCGACCCGGGTCTGCGACTGTGAGCGCACAACGCGCGGGCTTATCCGCGCTCGGCTTGCGCCACCAGCGGCAGGTCAGCAGGGTTTTCTGTGAGCCCGAACGGTAACTCCGTGCCGGATCTTCCGGTGTGGCGCGGCCGGGAGGGTGTCCCGCAAAGAAAAAACCACTATTCTTGCCGAAGCGACGCGGACGGGCAGCCCGCCCATGCCAAGTCGATCTTGAAGGACCATCGGAGACAATCAGACTCCTCCGGTTTGAAGAATCGGCGCCGTAGTCAGACACGCCCAACATCGGGGCTGGGTTCGGTACCTGTCTCTGGTGCTATCCTCGTTAACTTATGCGCAGCTTTCACCTGACCTGCTTTTTTGTGAGCTTGACCACACTGTTTGCCTTCGGGCAGCAACCATTCCTCAGTGAGAGCCAATGGATGGCACTACGCGATGAGTCGGGCGGTGCTGCTTCGTACGAAAACCTCCGTTATCTTACCGGCTTACATCGGGTGCCGGCGACGCCGGAATTTGACGAGGCGGCGCAGTTTGTTTTGCAGCGCGCGCAGGAATACGGTCTGGCTGACGCTCGCGCGGAGCAGTTCCCTATCGATGGCAGGAGGCAATATGGGCTGATGCGGTCGTATCTCGGCTGGACGGTGGAAGAAGCTCGACTTTGGGAGGTACGGCCTGAGCATGTTCTGCTGGGGGATTGGAAAACCGATCCCATTCGTCTCGCTGATTACAGCCACAGCGCTGACGCGGAAGCAGCACTGGTCGATGCCGGCAGTGGCGCTAGCGAGGCTGACTACGCCGGCAAGGACGTCCGCGGCAAGATTGTGCTGGCGGATGGCGTTCTGGCGCGAGTGCAGCAATTAGCGATCGCCCAGCATGGCGCGCTGGGCATTGTCAGTGACATGCCGAATCAGACCACGGCGTGGTCCGGTCTTGATACTACGGTGGTGCGGTGGGGACATCTGGATGCTCGCCAAGCATCCGGCTTCGCTTTTATGGTTTCGCATCAGACCGCCGAGGCGCTGCGGAAGCGCTTGCGGGACGGCGAGGCGGTGACGCTGAATGCGCACGTAAGAGCGACCGTGGGGCCGGGTCACTGGACGGTCGTGACCGGCACCATTCCCGGCTCTGATTCTGCGGCGGGAGAAATCGTCTATAGCTGCCACCTCGATCACGAACGTCCGGGGGCGAATGACAACGGGAGCGGCTGCGTCACCATTCTTGAAGCGGCCCGCCTGCTGGCGCATTTGATCGAGTCGGGTCAACTGCCTCGTCCCAAGCGCACCTTGCGCTTTGTCTGGGGACCGGAGGTGGAGGGCACGATGGCTTTTCTTGCCTCTCATCCCGAGATTCGGACTCGGATGCATGCCAACATTCATATGGACATGGTGGGTGGAGACCCTTTCAAGAATAAGTCCGTGTTTCACGTCACCGGAACGCCGTGGTCGCTACCAAGTTTTGTAACCGACGTGGGCGCTGTGTTTCTGCAGACCATTCGTTCGGCGGCGGGCGCCTATGCGGCAGGCGAAATATCGGCGGATGCCGCCATTGTCGAAACGCGCGCCGGCGGACCCGGCACACGCAATGAGTTGATCGCCGACGTGACGCCCTACTCGAGCGGCAGCGATCACGATGACTACGACTCTTCGACGATCGCGGTGCCCTCGCTTTACCTGCGCGACTGGCCGGATATCTATATCCACACCGACCATGACAGCCTCGATCAGATCGACGCGACGAAACTTCGCCGCGTAGCGCTGCTGGGAGCGGCCTCGGGATACACTTACGCAAGGGTGACAGCGCAGCAACTGCCGACTCTGCTGCCTTTTCTCGCTGCCCAGGGCGAGAGTCGCCTGGCGCAAGCTTTCGGCGATGCGCAAGCGTTAGCGGACGATCCTCAACTTGAGCCCGGCGTCGCCTGGTACGAAGCGCGCAATTTGCTCGACCAAACATTGCGGCGGGAACTCGCGGCGCTGCACTCCGTTGTCGAATTCACCGACGGCGCGGCGGCGACAGACGCAGACGGCGCAAAGGCTCTGGCGGACCAGGCGTCGGCGCTTCAGCGTTTTCTGGATGCGCAGGCGAAGTTGCGGGGAGCCAAGGCCAACTCACCCACCCCGCCCTGGGCCGACGATCCCGATGCACGGCGCGTGCCGGTCCGCGTGGGCGAATTCGGGCCCCTGACCTATCAGAACGATAATGTCTTGCTGGCGCGACTGGGCAAAGAACGTTACGGAAAGATCAAGCTGATTAACAGCGATGCGACGCAACTGCTGAATGTCAGGGACCAGGCGGAGCTCTATGCTTACGAAATCGTCAATTTCGTGAATGGAAGACGCACGGCGGGTGAGATTCGCGATGCCGTGTCGGCTGAATATGGTCCCTTGGCGGTGAATCTTGTTGTCGACTACCTTGCTGCTTGTGCGGAAGCGGGAGTAATCCAATGGAGATGAGATACAACTCGCATGCAACACTTCGCACTCACCTAACTTGGCACGTATTGGGCAAGAAGAGCAGTTGCAAAGCAGACGCCAGAGCACTAGAGTACGACCAATGCGGAAACTTTGCTCCAGGACGGCCCGAGATAGGCAGCCGCCTACTCCCTCGAAGTAGGCAGGAAAGGACATACGATTGAAGATCTCGCAAAAAGGGCTCTACGCACTGCAAGCCATCACCACTCTTGGACGACGGTACGGAACGGAAACCATCAAGATCCGGGACATCGCCATGGAGAGCGACCTCCCGGAGAAATTTCTTGAACTGATTTTACTGGAACTCAAGAATGCGCGTATCGTGGAGAGCGTGCGCGGAGCGAAGGGCGGCTACCGACTGCGGCGAGCGCCGCAAGAGATCATGCTGAGCGAGATCATTCGTCTGGTGGACGGGCCGCTTGCACCCTTTGGCGATGCCGACCAACTCCGAGGGCTGATTGCCACCGATCCCGCCCACCGCGCTCTTTATAGCGTGTTTCTGGAAGTTCGCGACGCGGCGGCCAAGATATTGGAAGGCACTTCCGTGGCGGACATTCTGAGCGGCGCTTCGAAGACCGGCAGACGGACCGGCGCGAAGAAGAAGCCGCGCAAGGGGCCGGTTTTGTCAATCCTGCACAAGGGTGCAACCAGCAAATAGCCGTTTGGCGAGCGTCCCGCCCGACCGGGTGCGCTCTTCACGAGTTCCGGGCTCGCCGGGCAATCGATTTCCGAAAGACTTACACCCCGGCGGAAGCGAGCACTGCCTCGTACTCGCTATATGCGCCTTTGAAATCGGTGATTTCGTGCGTGCCCTCGAAGTGCCAGATACGGGTCGCGACTTCGTCGATCAGATCCTCGTCGTGAGTAACCAGCAGTACCGTTCCCTGATAGCGCTGGAGCGAGATGTTGAGGGCGTTAATCGATTCGAGATCGAGGTGGTTGGTGGGCTCGTCGAGCACCAGCAGATTCGGCTTCTGCAGCATCAGTTTGCAGAAAAGCAGGCGCGCCGCTTCCCCTCCGGAGAGCACGTCGGTGCGCTTTTCGGCGTCATCGCGGGGAAACAGCATCTGCCCGAGGATGCCACGGATTTCTTCGGTTGAGGCCGAAGGATCCCACTGATGGAGCCACTCCAGCACCTTGATGCCGGGCTCAACGATCGCTTTATGATCCTGGGGAAAAAATCCCACCGCCGCTTCGTGGCCCCAGATTACCTTGCCTCCCTCGACGAAGGCGCCATCGTAGCCGCTGCTTTTCCGCAGCTCGGACTCGGAAATGGTTGGCGCATTGGCGAGCAGGGCATTTACCAGAGTTGTTTTGCCGGAACCGTTGCGGCCCATCAACGCGATTTTTTCTCCGCGCAACACGCTGGCCGTGAAACCGGAAATCACTTTGGAGTCGCCGTAGGACTTGCTGATCCCTTCGATTTCTAGAATGTGCTTGCCCGAGGGGCGTTTCTGCTCGAACTTCAGGTAGGGACGCTGGATGTTGGACTTGGCCAGCTCGGTGACTTGCAGGCGCTCGACTTCCTTGCGCCGGGATTGTACCTGGCTGGAGCGGGTTCCGGCGGCGAAGCGGGCAATGAATTCGTTCAGCTGGGCGATCTTTTTTTCGCGCTGCGCGTTCTGTCCTTCAATCTGCGAGCGGATCTGCGTCTTCGCAACCACCATGTCATCGTAGGTGCCGGTGTAGGTGATGATGGTCTCGTAATCGATATCGGCAATGTGGGTGCAAACACCGTTGAGGAAATGGCGATCGTGCGAGATCACAATCAGAACGCCCTCATATTGGTTGAGGAAACTCTTGAGCCAGTGGATCGAGTCGAGATCGAGATGGTTGGTCGGTTCGTCGAGGAGCAGGGCTTGCGGATGCCCGAACAGAGCTTGCGCTAACAGGACGCGCATTTTTTGGCCGCCGGGGATTTCCGACATTTTGCGCTCGTGCATGGCGTCCGGAATGTCGAGGCCCTGCAGCAGAATGGCAGCGTCGCTCTCGGCGGTGTAGCCGTCTTCTTCACCAACGATGCCTTCCAGCTCGCCGAGCTTCATGCCGTCGGCGTCGGTCATGTCCGGCTTGGCGTAGATGAGTTCGCGCTCTTCGAGGGCGGCCCAGAGGCGACGGTTGCCCATGATGACGGCGTCGATCACGCGGTAGCGGTCGAAGGCAAATTGATCCTGGCTCAGAACACCCAGCTTGCGTGGGCGGACCACGGTTCCCTTCTGCGGGTCAAGTTCTCCGGTCAGAAGCTTCATGAAGGTGGACTTGCCGGCACCGTTCGGGCCGGTCAGGCCATAGCGTTTGCCGGGAATGAAGCCGGTGGACACTTCGTCGAATAGAACTTTCGCGCCGTAGCGCATGGATACATTGCTTACAGAAATCATGATCGTTAGGGAACTGCGGGAATCGATCCAGTCGGAGGAAGACGCAGCTGCTGTAACTAGGATATCACGACTGTTTCGCCGCGGAAATCATCTTGCTCCCCTCGCTCGAGCCGGCCGCCGGTCACGGGGAAATCCTGGGATTCATGGTAGCCTTTTGCAGCAAATGTTCCCGGAAACCGGAGCCCGATGAGCGATTCTCAGTCTTCCCCTTTTTCAGTCAATCTGCAGGCAATCGCGCGGCAGATCATGCAAGCCGAGGGCTTCGAACCGAATTTTCCGCCGGCGACGCAGCAACAACTCACGGACCTCCGCGCTCGTCCGCCGCAACTGACAGAGTCCGCGCAGATGCCCGACCTGCGGAACTTGCTCTGGTCGTCGATCGACAACGATACTTCGAGAGATCTCGACCAGATTGAGTTTGCCGAGCGACTGCCGACGGGCGACGTCAAGATCATGATCGCCATTGCCGACGTCGATGCCTTTGTGGCCAGGGACACGGCGATCGATCAGCACGCGGCCCGTGAGACGACCTCGGTCTACACTGGCGTCTGCACCTTTCCGATGTTGCCGGAGGAGCTGTCGACTGGCGCCTCTTCTCTGCTCCCCGATGTGGACCGGCCCGCGGTGGTCACCGAATTGGTGGTGGACGGGGCCGGGGCGATCCGTTCGAGCCAGGTCTATAGAGCCATCGTGCGGAATCACGCTCAACTGACCTACAACGCCGTGGGAGCGTGGCTCGAGGGCAAGGCAGCGGCGCCGCCCCAGGTGGCCGCTTCTTCGCCGTTGCAGGCACAGCTCAAGTTGCAGGCCGACATTGCCCAGGCGATCAGGAAACTGCGCTTCACCAACGGCGCGCTGAACATTGATACCAACGAAGTGTTTCCCGTGTTGCTCAACGCGCAGGTGATCGATGTCGTGAAGCAGGAGAAGAATCGCGCGACTGAATTGATCGAGGACTTCATGATCGCGGCCAACGGTGTCGTGGCGCGCATGCTACAGAAAGTTTCCTCGTTGCGACGGATCGTCAATACCCCGGCGCACTGGGATGGCATCGTGCGGCTGGCGGCGGCGCAAGGGGTGACGCTCCCAGCTCAGGCGGATTCGAAGGCGCTCAACGATTTCCTCCTCCAGCGCAAGGTCGCTGATCCCGATCACTTTGCGGACTTGTCGCTTGCAGTCATCAAACTGATCGGGCCGGGCGAGTATGTGCTGGAGCGGCCGGGCGACCCCCCACAGGGACATTTTGGGCTTGCCGTCCAGGATTACACACACTCGACGGCGCCCAACCGTCGCTTTGCCGATGTGGTCACGCAGAGACTGATCAAGGCCTTGCTCGACCGAAGGCCTGGGCCTTATTCCGACGACGAACTCGCGGGTATCGCCAGAAACTGCACCCTGAAAGGCGATGCAGCGCGAAAGGTGGAGCGGGAGATGTCGAAGCGGATGTCGGCCGTGGCGATGAGCCATCGCGTCGGTGAGACTTTCGACGCGATTGTCACTGGCGTGACTCCGAAGGGAACGTTTGTTCGCGTCCTGCAGCCGCATATTGAAGGATTGCTCGCTCAGGGGGCGCAGGGGTTGCATGTGGGCGACAAGATTCGGGCAAAGCTTACCCGGACTGAGGTGCAGCGCGGTTTTATTGACTTTGTTCGGGCCTAGGACGCGGTACGGTTCGACGAGCCGGGTTTCGCCGTCGCGGCGACGAAAAAACCACCCCACCCCGGGAGCCGGCCCCGATGCCGGCGATGCCCGTGCCCACACATTCCAAAGACGAACAATTTGCGTCGCTATGAGCCTGGTCGAAACACTCGCTAGCATTGTCGACCGCGGCCAGATCGGACAGGCCGTCACTGAAAAAGGGATTGGTACCGGCTCCGGGATTCAAGGGGGCGGCGAAAGCTCCGTCGCCGGTGCCCCACTGAGGAGGCCTCAGCCGTTCTTCTTTTCCAGTTCTGCCCAGCGAGCGTAGAGGGTATCGAGCGCTTGTTGAGCGGCGTCAAGCGCCACTTGGGCGCTTACCAGACGTGCGGCATTGGTTGCGTTCGCCGGATCTTCCAATTCCGCACGCTTAGCGTGTACGAGCCGCTCGGCTTCCTCTACCCTCAGCTCGATGGTGGCGTATTCCCGAGCCTCGAGGTAGGAGAGTTTCTTTTTCGTTGGCGCCAGGGAACTGGTATCGGCCGGGGCCTCCGGAATTGGGGCTTTTTCCACTTCTGCTTTCGTCCGCTGCGCCTGCCATGCGTCCCATTGCCCGTAGTCGGCGAAACTGTCAGCTCCGCCTTTGCCGTCGAGGCCCAGCACGATGGTCGATACGCGATCGAGCATGTAGCGGTCGTGCGTTACCAGCACTAGCGAGCCGGGAAAATCGACCAGGCTTTCTTCCAAAATCTCCAGCGTCGGAATGTCCAGGTCATTGGTGGGCTCGTCGAGCAAGAGAATGTCTGCGGGCTGGAGCATGAGTTGGGCAATCAGGACCCGCGCCCGTTCACCGCCGGAGAGGCGGCTTACGGGCTGACTGAGTTGCTCGCCGGTAAACAGGAATCTGGCGGCCCATCCCGCGACGTGAATCACACGATCGCGATAGACGACGGAGTCGCCGTCGGGCGCCAGGGCACGGCGGAGAGTTAGATCGGGATCCAACCTGCGGGTCTGATCGAAATACACGATACGGAGCCAGTCAGCGCGGCGGATTTCACCCCCGGTAGGAGAGAGTTCGCCTTGCAGCAGGCGCAGCAATGTGGTTTTGCCGCTGCCGTTGGGCCCCACCAGTCCGACTCGCATTCCGGCCCCCAGGATGAAATTTAGCCCTTGGAATAACGCGCGACCGGTCGTTTCGCTGCTGCCCATGAAGCAGGTTACGTTGTGCAAGTCGATGAGGCGTTTGGTTTTGCGGTCGGTGGCGGAAAAGTCGATTTGCGCCGTGGTGCTGCGAGTTCTCTGATTCAGATCGGCCAGCTCTCCCATCAGTTCGCCGGCTTTGCTGATGCGGGCTTTAGACTTGCGGGTGCGGGCTTTCGCTCCGCGGCGGAGCCATTCGATTTCTCCGTGCACCAGATTCTCCAGCGCTTCCTGGCGCTTGGATTGGGCATGGAGGAACTCTTCTTTTTTTTCCAAAAACTGGCTGTAGTTGCCGTGGACCCGGAGCGAGCCTGCGGGATAGATGCGATTGAGTTCGACCATGTCGGTGGTGACGTTCTCCAGGAAGTAGCGATCGTGACTCACGATTACGCTGGCAAACGCTGCCTGCTCCAGGAGATCTTCAAGCCAGGCAATGCCCACGAGATCGAGATGATTGGTGGGTTCGTCGAGTAAGAGGATATCGGGGTGCTGGACAAGGGCTTCGACGATGGCTAAACGCTTTTGCCATCCGCCGGAAAGTTGACTGGCGAGCATGTCTAACTCTTCCAGGCCGGCGCGGCCTAGAGTTTCGGCGAAGCGCGCGCCGCGTTCGGTTCCGGTAACGCCGCTGCGATCGAGCGCACTATCGACCACGGAGCGAACGGTGGCGCCGGCTTCGAATCTTGAGTCCTGTTCTACGCAGGCCAGGCGCGTTCGTTTGCGGAAGGAAACCTCTCCGCCGTCAGTATCGATCAATCCGGCGAGAATTCGGAGCAAGGTGGACTTGCCGGAGCCGTTCGGACCGATTAAGCCGATGCGATCCCCGTCAGCGATGATGAAGGAGACATTCTGAAAGAGCGGATTGGCTCCGAAGGCCTTGCTGATTCCCTGCGCGTTAACGATGGGCGACGGTGCGGGCGCCAAGGATTGCGGTCTCCGGGGAAATTGAGGTCCTGTTTGAGAGTATCAGTTGCCATCGCCAGCGCGCCGCGACTACGGCACGATGACCTTCTGTTTCAAATCCAGGGCGGCTTGCGCGACACTGTCGGGCTTGCCCAAATCGCGCCAGTAGTATGGATCGGCGCGGAAGGCCAGTATTTTTTCGCCTTGGGCGGCCAAACGCAGATAAGGGGCAATGATGGAGAACGTTCCCTCCTCAGTCATCATCGCGAGCAGACGCGGAGAGATGATATGGACGCCGGAAAAGGCCAAGGCATGCACGCACTGGGGGGACTGCGCCGCCAGTCCGACCAGTTCCGGCTCGCCATCGCTGCCCGAACGGCGGCCGCAAAGCTGAAGATTGGAATCGAACAGTAGGTAGCGGGATGTGATGCGGCGCTGCACGGCGAGGGTCGCCAGCGCCTGACGTTCGCTGTGCCATTGCGCCATGCGCGCGAAATCAATCGTGCTGAGGACATCGACGTTGTGCAGGAGAAAGGGTTCGTCGGGATGGAGCGGGGTTTCGCGGAAGAAAGCGGCGGCCTTCTTCAGACCACCCCCGGTGTCGAGCAAGGTCTCCTCGCGCGAGACCGCGATGCGCATGCCGAAATTGTGGTTCGTTTTCAGATAGTCGACGATCCGGTCGGCAAAATGGTAGACATTGATGACCACCTCGCTGACTCCGGAGCTGCGCAACCGGGAAAGCGCCAGTTCCAGCATGGTGCGGCCGTTAATTTCCACCAGCGCCTTGGGACGGTCGTCGGTGAGAGGACGCAGACGCGTGCCGAGCCCGGCGGCCAGAATCATGGCTTTCATCGAGTCGGCGCTCTCATGGATTGAGCTGCTCCTGTTCGCGGTGGTGCACAACGACTTCGACTCCCTCCTGGCACTGGGCACGCAGGTGCGTGGCCAGCTGTTCGGCGAGATACACGGAGCGATGCTGGCCTCCGGTGCACCCGAAGGAAACCATCAAGTGCTTAAACCCACGTCGCTCATAGGTATGGACGCTGGCATCTACCAGTGACATGGCGCTGGCGAGAAATTGGTGGACGCTTTGCTGCTGATTGAGATAGTCGATAACGGGCGCGTCCTTTCCCGTGAGAGCCTTGAAGCGCTCTTCGCGTCCGGGATTGGGAAGACTGCGGCCATCGAAAACGAAACCGCCGCCGTTGCCGCTGTCGTCCTGCGGCAGGCCGCGGTGAAACGAAAAACTGACGATGCGGACGGTCAACTTTTCCGTTTTCCCGGCGGCGGCGGCCAGGCCTTGCAACTTGTCGGAGGCCACCATGCTTTGGAAGGCCTCGGTCAGGGTGGGCAGGGCGACGGGCAGCTCCGCGTTATGCAACAGCCAGCGCACATTTCTCAGCGCGTACGGCACGCTTTGCAGGAAGTGCGCCTTGCGCTCGTAGAAACCGCGAAAGCCATACGCACCCAGAGCCTGCATGATGCGAACATAGACGTAGGCGTAGTAAAACTGCATGAATGCGGCGCGGTCAAGATCCAGAAAACTGGCAAGACTGTCGAGATAGTGATCGAGCAATTGCTGGCGCACGTCGGGGGGTAGGTCGGCCTTGGCATCGTACAACAGCGAAGCAATGTCGTATTGCAGCGCGCCTTTGCGTCCTCCTTGATAATCGAGGAAAAAGGGCTGCTCCTGGTCGCGCATCTTGCGCAGCATCACGTTGCGGGATTGGAAGTCCCGATAGAGAAAGTAGTCGCGGTTGGCGCTGAGAAGAAGTTTGGTCAAGCGGCTGAAATCGTGTTCGAGCGCCTGCTCGTTGAAAGAAATGCCCGCGAGCCGCAGGAAGTAATACTTGAAGTAATTGAGGTCCCAGGCAATCGATTGGCGATCGAAACTGGCGCGCGGATAGCAGACTTTGTAGTTGAGATCGCGTCCGGCTTCGACTTGAAAGCGCGGCAATATCTCGACCACTTTGCGATAGGCCTCAAGGGCGTCGGGGTCGAGGGTCGCGCCGCTGCGGTGGGCGGAGAGGAATTCGAAAAGCGTGGTGTCGCCGAAATCCTCTTCGAGGTAAGCACCGTGGCGCAAATCCTCGGCGTAGATTTCGGGGACGGGCAGACCATGACGGCGAAAATGACGCGAGAATTCGAGAAAGGCGACATTTTCCTCGCGCACGTCGTAGAGTATGCCGATCGCGCTCAGCTCTTGGGTCGCCAGGCGAACGATTTGGCGGCCGGAACCGCCGAGTTGGCCCTGCAAGGGCTGCACGCGCTCAACCGGTACGCGAAAATGGCGCGCAAAAAGTCCTTTGAGTACTTCCATGAAGGTGATCGCGGGCGGTTGCTGCCCTCCTAAAGATACCATTGCACGCTCGGGAGCAGGGTTGCGGCAATTGCGCAACCACCGAGGCTTTCGCGCATAGGATGGCTATGGTCGTGCGACTTGCCCTAACACTTTGTCGGCCGCGGTCACGCCGCGATGCTGTGCTTCCTCGAAGATGGAGAAGCCGCTCAGGTCGGAGTTGGCATAGAGTAATCGTCCTTGCGAGCGGGCGAGGTTGCGGCGTTCAGCGGAAAAGATGGCTCCGACCTTGGGCCGGGCCATGGCGTGTCCCAGGCGCATGACATCGATACGCGATACGCACTGGCGGATGTCGCGATGAACGCGTTCGAGATCGTGAAGAATCGCTTCCTTCCAATAGTTCCAGTCTTGATCCAAAAGCAATTGCCGGTTTTCGGCTGGCGATCCATTGGCTAGGGCCCAGTAGAAAGTCCAGACGGTGCGGTCGATGTGCGAGCGGAGGCTCTGATGGGTGGCATCGACATAGCCCAGAGTAGGCGATTCCATGAAGACGTTGTCCCAGCTGGGATCGCTCGGGTTGGAATCGGGAAGATGTTCGAGGGTCAGGTTGGCGGTGAGCCAGGGGGAGTATTCGAAATCGTGCAGGGGAGGCATGCCTTCCACCAGGTACGGCGCGAGGAAGGTGGGGGCGGCAAAGATTACGAACTCGGACTGGTATTCGCTGTCCCCGGCCAGAACGCTGAAGTGTTTTCCCCGCTGCGAGATTCGACGTACCATGCGGTTGGTGCGGACGAAGCTTCCCAGGCGTTCGAGCAGGCGGCGAACGATCCAACCGTTGCCCTCGGGCCAGGTGAGCGGACCTTTTTCCTCGGGCTCGCGCGATGCGAAATACTGGATGCCGGCCCATGCCGACGTGTTTCCGGTGGTCGCGCCGTAGTCGTCGCGGCAGCAGTAGTTCATGTACCAGTTCAGCACGGGAGAATCCATGCGCTGCGAACCGAGCCATTCCGCGAACGAGATTTGATCAAGCCGAGCGCTGCTTGGCGATAGCCCCAACTCCATGGGCACGGTAAAACTCCCAGAAGCGCGAAAGGTCTGGATTCGGTCCTCCAGTCTCCGGAACTGCTCACGGTCGGCGGGCGTCAATCCGATGGCTGGCTCAATCCCTTCTTGCCACTTTCCGTAGAGAAACAGCCGCTCCTGGGGACTGAAGCAGAGAGCGCGCTCTTCCCAATGACCGTTCTTGAGCACGCCCAGGTCTTCGAAGAGTTCGCGGACATAGACCGCTTTCGCTCCGGGAACCGGGACATAATGCGCGGCCCAGGGGTAGGCGGTGATTTCGTTTTCTCCCCAGCGCGAATTTCCGCCGGCTTGATCGTTCATCTCGAGCAGGATGAAATCGGTGAACCCTCTCTTGTGGAGTCGCCAGGCTGCGCTCAAGCCCGCGATACCTCCGCCCACAATCACCACGGCGCATTTCACGATCTGCGTCGGTTGCGGAGGATTCGCGCGCTCGCGCAGTTGATGACCGAGGGCAAACGAATCGTTCACGAAGCGGCCGGAGATGGCCCGATCTCCCTTGATCGACAGGCCAATCAGGGCCGCGCTCGTCGATTGCAGGAATTTGCGCCGTGACGCGGTCAATGACTGATGTCCTTCCAGTCTTGATCATAGGCACGCACCAGTACCTGGTCGTTGAGGCGGTTTGCCGGCATGGGGAGGGGCGACATGTCGGGCGGAAACTGGAACAGCGCGGGCAAACCATCGACGCTGATAAACCTTAGTCCCCGGGGCACGGAGGTGGGGAGTTGGTATTCGCGATGGCCGGCGATCACAAAACCCCACTCGCCGAAAGAGGGAACGTATACATGGTAGGGATAGGTTCGCAGGCCCGCCTGCTTCAGCGTTTCAGCGATGCACCAATACGAGTCGCGCGCAAACATCGGCGAGGTGCTCTGGACAACCATCAGGCCCTGGGCGCTGAGATGACGGGCGACGGCCTTGTAGAAGGCGGTCGTATAGAGCTTCCCCAGCGAATAGTTTGTCGGATCCGGGAAATCGATCACGATGAAATCGAAGCTGTCGGTGTTGGAATCGACCCAAGGAAACGCGTCGGCGTTGAGGATATGGACCTTTGGCGACGAGAACGACTGTTGATTGAGCGCGGTTAGCATCGGATGGGTGGAAAACAGGTGCGTCATTTCCGGATCGAGATCAACCAGAGTGATGCTTTCGATTTGCGGGTATTTCAGAACTTCGCGGACGGCCAGACCATCGCCGCCGCCGAGAACGAGGACCCGCCGGGGGGCGGGAATCGCGGACAGGCCGGGATGAATCAGGGCCTCGTGATAGCGATATTCGTCGCGCGAACTGAACTGCAGATGGCTGCTCAGAAACAGGCGGATGTCGTCCTTGAACCGGGTCAGGACAATGTGCTGATAGCGTGTGTCACGAGCGAAAATGATCTCGTCGGCATAAATGTTGTCTTCGGCTGCGATGGTGATGCGTTTGGCCTCGCCCAGGCCGATTCCCAAGCCGCAGAGCACGACCAGGCAAAGGACCCGCAGCGTGCGCACGGAAGCGATCTGGTGGCGAAACAGAAAGGTGCTCCACAGGGCAACCGCCACATTGACCAAGCCAAACAGCATGGCGGAGCGCACCAGGCCCAGATAGGGAACGAGGAGAATGGGGAACAGAAGCGAAGCTCCGAGTGCGCCCAGATAATCGAAGGTGAGGACGTGGGCGACGACGTCGCGAAACTGATAACGGTCGCGAACAATACGCATCAGCAACGGGATTTCCAGGCCGACGAGAACTCCGATGACCACAACCATGGCGTACATGAGAAGCTGAAACCCTTGGGTGTAGGCGAAGGCCAGAAAGAGCAGGGCGGATGAGAAACCTCCAATCACACCGAGCAGGAGTTCGATCCACACGAAGCGGTACACCAGGCCGCGTTCGAGGAAGCGGGAAAGGGCGCTCCCGATGCCCATGGCAAACAGGTAACAGCCGATGATGGTGGAAAACTGCAGGACGCTATCGCCCAGCAGGTAACTGGCGAGCGTCCCCGCGATAAGCTCGTAAATGAGCCCGCAGGCGGCGATCAGCAGGACGGTGATGAAAAGCAGTATGCCCAAGGCTTAGTGAACGGCCGATGCGATGATGATGCAAATGCCGATCGACATGGTTCCGATCAGAATTGCCAACGCGGTGTTGTGTTCCTGAACGATCTCTTTCCAAAGGTTATAAGGAGTGACTTTGTCAATGACCAGAAACGCCGCGGCAAAAACAAAAATGCCGAGCGCGGCATACACGACCGCATTTACAACATTGCCAACCTGAGTGCCCATTTACTTGCCTCCCGTATAGTGATGGTTGTAGCCGTAGACTGAGCGATACGAGCCAGGGTTGTCGCGAACCGATCGGGGAACGTTTTTCACCTCGTCCACAGAGTTGAGGCTCCAACCTCGATATTCCGCCGTCGCCAGCGTGCCGAGCACGAGGACGCCGTAGAGAATATACAGATTTCTGATCATCAGTCGTTTCCCTTCCCCAATAGATTCCCCAGACCGAGGTTGGGACGATCTGCGTCGTCGTCGCTTGCGGACGCATAGTCGCTCTCGGCCCAGCGCAGATGTTCGAAGTTCATGGATCGCCAGGTGAGCAGGCCGGCGGGCAGGAGCAGGGCCAAGAAGGCAATCCCGAAGAAACTCATCTGGGGAACGTCCCGTTTGGCGGTAATCGAGTAGGAGAGGGCTCCTTTGCCGAAATCCGATTCGGGTTCGATCCTTAGGTAGTAGCTGCCGGGTGGGACACTGGGAATGGCCACGCTGTCGGAATGGCTGCCCTCGGTCCACGCGCCATCTGCGTCGTACCCCGAGTAGTAACTGATCTCGCGCCCGAAATCGTACGCTTGACCGGTCTCCTGATTGATCAGCGCGTAATTCAGATAGATCCAGTTGTTGTTGAGGTCCGCGCGGGTATCGAGTTCGAGATCGGAGGTGTGTCCCTTCAGTTCAAAAACGTCGGTGACAAAAGACGCATCGCCCCGGTCGTTGGTATTCAACGTGTAATTTCCCTGAATCACCTCTTCGTCGCGGGCGACGGCGGAAAACCCGATGAGCATGATGACCAGAAGCAACAGAAGTGCGACGAACGAGGACCATATTGCGGTCGTATCGGCGCGCAGCGGAGAGGGCTGGTTTTCGTAGACACCGATGCTTTCCGGGGGATTGCCGGGCAGACCGAAGGCTTTCCAAATGTCGCGGCCCGCAACGTATTCGCCCATCGACCAGGTAAGCTCTTGGCCGGTACGCTCGCTCGAAATCACGCGCGGCGGACAGATGTAATCCGACAGGTTGGCGGATTCGCCGACTCGCACTTGCCAGGGAAATTCTCCCAGCACAAAACTGGTCGCGGCCTGCGCCGTTTGGAAATGCTTGTAGGTTTCATGAAGGTAGGTCACGGTCGGGGGATTCGCGCCATCGTTGACGGTCGGCAGGCAACGCAAGGTGCTCGTGTCGTTCCAGTGGCCGTTGTATTCGGTGAGATAGCGAAACCCCTGATAAGGGTTGAAAAGGACGTATTCACGCCAACTGTAGGGGACTCCCTCAACCTGGATGGTGCGGCGCTGAAAACCAACCGCCTCGTAAACCGTGCCCCGAATTCTTCCCCGGGTACCGAGGGGAATCAGCGGCGGATACTCGTCGCTTGCGGCTTGGAATTGCTGCAGAATCGCCAGCTGCGGGTCTTGCGCGTCAAGGATGGAGTGGCAGTGATCGCAAACTACGGTGACGGCATGGGTAAACGATCGCAGCGTAAGGGCAGCGCCGCACGACGGACAATGCAAAGATTTTACCTGCGGAGGCGCGGGCGGATTGGGGCCGCTAGTGCTCATGACCATCCTTCGAACTTTCGCAGGTTCTTGAGCTTGAGATCGTCGAAGGTAACGGTCTCGCCCAGATACAGGGCTGGCGTTTCGTCGCTGTAGTCGAGGGTGGCGAATTTTCCATTCGTGGACATCAGATCGACGAAGACCACATCCTGTTTGTCCCAGTACTGGAAGGGTAATTCTCCCTCCACGCCCCGGTAGTGCGCCTTGGTGACGGTGGAGACCAGGTAATCCTGACCGTCCCAGGCATAGCGCTGGCCGATGCGACACTCCGACGGCATCTTCCGGCCGGGCGCCGCGAAGGTCACCACATATTCATCCTGCGCATCGGAAAGCCAGGCGCTGCCGTTGTTCAGCACCACATGCCATTCGTTCCACGTTCCCTGATCGTACTGGTACACGATGCGGCCGACGGCAACGAAAGACTGGTGATTGTAGACACCCTCGGTGCCGATCTGGATCGGAGAACTGTTCGGCGGAAGATCAGCGACCTGACCGACTTTCTTCAGGTCGACGTCGGTGCGCACCAGGATCGACTTGCAGTATTCACAGACGGCCTGCACGCTGCTCGACCAACGGAAGACAATTTTCGCACCGCAATTCGGACAGTTTGCGGCGGGCTGTGTCATCAGCTCCGGCTCTCCCGCGAGACCCTGCGCGCGCTCAATTCGAGCTCAAAGTTCAAATCCTCCGCCGGGCTGTAGAACCTGGTCACGCTACGAACGGCAACCGAGGTCGCTCCGAAAGTGGTCGTTAGGAATCCCGCAAAATCCCAGGCTTCACGGGGAACGCAGCAAAAAAGATTCAGGCACATCGAACCGAACTCGGGGAACGTGTGACAGGAGAGGTGGGACTCCGCCAGCAGACAAAGGCCGGTGATGCCGCCGGCATGCGGAAACTGGTGCCACTGGGTTTCGCCGACCGGGCGGAGTTGCAGGTCGGAAATCATCCGGGAAAACAGTTCCCGCAGAAGCGCCGGATCACGAAGCGATTCGGCCGCACATCCGTGCGCATCAACGATCCACTCGATTCCATTCATAAGCTTGCGCACCGCTAGGGCTGTGCGTGCCCGCACTCCGAACAGAACTTGGCAATTCTCGGAATTGGTTTGCCACAATTGAGACAGAACATTGTCTCGGTGCTGCTGGCCACGCCGGCCGCGGGGGCAACTCCGGACGAAGCTCCCGATTCTCCGGCAGCGGGGCTGGTTTTCTTCAACGCGTCCATCATCGCCTGGCCCATCGCCACACCCGCGCCCAGGCCGGCTCCCACTGCGGCGGCGCCGCCGCCTTCGTTGGCCGCCGCAATCGGAATGGATTGCGCGACCTGAAACTGCGTGTAGCGTCCCATGTCGCCCACCATATTCATGCTGATGCGCTGATCGAGAACCTTTTGAAGCTCGTCGGGCAGCGACAGGTTCTCGACGACAAAGCTGTCGAGCGCTAGGCCAAAGTCCGCGAAACCCGGTTGGAGCTGGGCGGAGATTTTGTCGGCCAGCGCAGCTTGATTGGCGGCCATATCGAGAAAGGGCACGTTGCTGCCGGCGAACGCATCGGTAATGCGGGCGACAATTGTGTTCCGCAACTGTCCGTCAAGGTCTTCCACGCGATAGAGGTCGCGCGTACCGCTGATCTTCGAATAAAACGTCTTGGGATCGCGGATGTGATAGGTGAAGACGCCAAACGCGCGCAGCCGAACCGCCCCAAATTCCTTGTCGCGAATCGTGATGGGGTTCGGCGTTCCCCAATGCTGATTGGTCTGAACTCGGGTGGAAAAGAAGTACACGTCCGACTTGAAGGGAGACTGGAAAGCCTTGTCCCAGTTCTGCAGGTAGGTGAGGATGGGCAGGGTGTGTGTGGTGAGCGTGTAGAGCCCGGGAGCAAACGCGTCGGCGACCTTGCCTTCGTTCACAAATAGCGCCGTCTGCGAATCACGAACGGTCAGTTTTCCACCGTTCTGAATCTCCCGATCCTGCATGGGATACCGGTAAGCAAGGATTCCATCTTCCGGCTCAACCCAATCGATGACGTCGATGAACTGTTTGGACAGAAAATCTCGAAGGCTCATGGAAGCACTCGTTTTCGGGCGGGACTGAGTGACGGCATACTCGTTGCAAAGGGATGCTACGGGCTGCGATGGCCGGTGTCAATAACTGTAATGGACCGGGTTAGCTGACGGCTTTGCTGTGAAACTGTCGCAGCCCGACGGCCAGAAAGAGCGCATCAAAAATCGTCAGCACGATCAGTACCGCCAGAACCGGAATGTGGGGGAACTGGGGCACGAGTGTTCCACGCAGCCCCTCGCTGGCATAAACCAGGGGATTCACCAGGACGAGCTTTTGGAGGATGGGAAAGTGCGAGAGCGCGCTCCAGGGATAATATGTGCAGCCGAAGAAAATCATCGGTGTCAGGACCATGCTGAACATGAGGCCGATGTGATTCTGATTGACGCTGCAACCGAGTGCGAGGCCGCCGCAGGCGGAGAAAAGTGCCACCAGCAGGGTCACGCAGGCAAAGGTCAGGGGAGAGCGCAAGTTGAAGTCGACTCCCGGACGCAGCAACAGCCACGCCATGGGGATGACCGCCAGCCCGGCGACCAAAGCCTGCATGGCACCAAAACATACCTTTTCAACCGCCAGCCAGGAAATGTCCATGGGCGCGAGCAGTCGGTCTTCAATCTCGCGTGTGAACTGGAATTCTCCAATCAAAGGCATGGCGACGGCCCAGACACCGGTGAACACCATGCTGATGGCCATAATTCCGGGCAACAGCAGGCTCTTGTATGCGGCCGGCATGTAGCCGCTCGACACCATGACGCGGCCGAAAATAAACACGAACATCATGGGCTGCAAAAACGTCTGCAGGAGCAGGGGCAAAACGTTGCGGCGAGCCACGTGGGCATCGCGAGCGAGCAGGGCGAGAAAGGTCGTCCAATTCATTCGCGCAAGCTCCTTCCGGTGTGGTGGAGGAAGAGATTCTCGAGGCTGGGCTCCGAGATGTGCACGTCGCACAATTCGACTTCGGAAGCGGAGGCCAGATTGGCAATCTCGGAAACCAGCGAGCCCCCGCGATCAGCATAGACGTCGGCGGAATTGTCGTTCTCTTTCGCGCCGTTGCTCTTGCGCACCTCTCTCACTCCGGCCAAGGCCTGGAGACGCTGCAACAATTCCGGAGTGAGCCGGCCGAAGCGCAGCCGCAGCAGATAGCCTCCGGGGACCGACGCTTTCAATTCCCTGGGACTACCGAGAGCGATCTTACGTCCATGGTCGATGATAGCCAAGCGCTGGCAGAGGGCATCGGCCTCTTCCATGTTGTGCGTGGTTAGAAGGATGGTCTTGCCGCACTGATTGTATTCACGGATGATTTCCCAGAGCAGCAAACGGGTCTGCGGGTCGAGGCCGGCACTGGGCTCATCGAGGAAGAGAACTTGAGGGTCGTGCATCATGGCACGCGCGATGGAAAGGCGCTGCATCATGCCACCGGAGAACCCGCGAACCATCTGGGTCGCGCGGTCCAACAGTTTGAAACGGTCGAGCAGCCTGTCCGCCCGTTCGACGCGCTGGCGCGAGTCCAGGCCAAAATAGGCACCATGGAAGAGGAGGATTTCGCGGGCAGTGAGAGAAAAATCGAGATTCGGACGCTGGGCAACCACGCCAATCAGGCGTTTGACCGCGACCTGTTCGGCCCAAACGTCGTACTCGCCGATCCACGCCTGTCCGCCGGTCGGACGGACGCGAGTGGTGAGAATCCCTACCGTGGTCGATTTGCCGGCGCCGTTTGGTCCGAGCAGCCCGAAGACTTCTCCGGGCAACACGTCCAGGGACAGACCGTCGAGCGCCACGATCTCGGGCTTCGGTTGTTTTTTCGTCTTGGCGCGCGTGGTATTGAACGCAAAACCGCCGCCGGAGGCGAGCGGGGGCGCTGAAGTATAGACCTTCCGCAAATCGCGAGTCCGAATGCCGGCCAGCACGCCCGAGATCCCCACTTCCCGCAAAGATTCTGAACAGCATACCAAACCGGGGATCAATGCGACTGAACCGTCAGGCAAGCGGTCACAAAACTCTACAGTGCAATCCGGACGAGCGCGGTATGATGCGGATCAAGCGAACCATGCGCGCCGCCTTCGAGAATTCCGGTTTCCGCTTTCCGTTGAGCAAGGGAAGATCACGCCCGGAGTTCGTCTTTCAGGTCGTCCTGTTGTTGCATGCGGTTGCGTTTCATGCCCATCTTTTGCCGGGGCAGGTTGCTTCGCCCGCCACTGCGGTGCATACGATTCACGGAGTGGTGAAATCGGGGAACATGCCGATTCCGGGCGCTACCGTTTCCGCGGTGAATGCGGGCACCAAAGAACAAGTCACCGCCTACACGGACGTGGATGGCAGTTACTCCTTGCGGATTCCAGCGGATGGACAGTATACGGTCCGGGTGCAGATGGCGGCATTTGCGTCGGGCGCGCACGACGTGGCCTTGGACCGAACCCATGCGGAGGTGCAGGCGAACTTTGAACTGGTGCTGCTGTCGCGGGCGCGCGAGGCGGGCAACAGCAGCAACGAGCAGCGACGCGCCAGTTCGGCTGGTGGACGTGGCTTTCAGAGTCTTTCCGTGTTTCAGAGTGAAGCCGGACAGGATGCTGGCGGCGCGGTCGGTGGTTCGATGAGCGACGTCGCGCCGTCGGGGATGCCCATTCCGGGGATGGCAACGGGAACGGCGACCGAATCCGTGGCAGTTGCGGGCAATACTTCCAATCCGTTCAATGCGATGAACCCTGACCAGATGCAGCAGCGCTTCGACGAGGCCCGGCAACAGGGCGGAGGCTTTGGTGGCGGCGGCTTTGGCGGTGCGGGGGGTGGTCGAGGTGGAGGCTTTGGCGGTGGAGGGCCGATGGTCTTTGGCCGGCGCGGCTTTGACATCAACCACCCGCATGGGTCTGTGTATTACGGAGCGGGCGATTCGGCGCTGAATGCATCGCCGTTTGCGCTCACCGGCGCACCGGTGGAAAAACCGGCGTATCAGCAGAATAGTTTCGGCGGCTCCGTGGGCGGCCCCCTGAACATTCCGCATATTTATCACGGTGGAAGCAAAACCTTTTACTTCATCAACTTCAACGGCAAGCATGGAGAGAATCCTTTCGATCAGTTTTCGACCGTGCCGACCATGACCGAGCGCGGGGGAACGTTGCCGGTGGAGATTTTTAATCCTGTAACCAAAACCACGGGGTTCAGCATCTCCCCGCCTCCCAAGCAATCGGGAGCCTGTGTTCCCACACCCGGGGACATAAGCTGTATCGCGCTGGGCTTGTTGCCCTATATTCCGTTGCCGAACTTGCCGGGCAGCTACCAGAACTTCCACTACGTGACTTCCGCCAGTAATGACAGCTACGATCTGAACCTACGTCTGAACCACAGCTTCGGCGCAGCGCCCGCGGGGGGACGACGCGGCGGAGGACGCAATGCTCCGCGCAACAGTTTGCAGATCGGCTTTCACTACCATCAGTCGAGCGCGACCCTGACGAATCCGTTTCCGAGCGTCGGCGGCCGCACCACGGTCCGCAGTTTTGACATTCCCGTGTCTTACACGCGCAGCGTGGGAAAGCTGACCAACATCGTTCGCGCCGACTTTAATCGCAACCGGACAAGCACCCAGAATCTCTACGCCTTCCGCGACAACATTACCGGCACGCTGGGAATCGCGGGCGTTTCCGCGAATCCGTTTGATTGGGGGCTGCCGAATCTGTCTTTCAATAACTTCGGTAGCCTTCAGGACACGACTCCTTCGCTCGCGCGGCCGCAAACCTACACTTTTTCCGACAATGTGATCTGGAATCATGGCAAGCACACCTGGCGCTGGGGCGGAGATTTCCGCCGCGTGCAGGTGAACACAGAAGCCGACAGCAACCCGCGGGGCTCGTTTGTTTTCAACGGGTCTATCACCGGATATGACTTCGCTGATTTTCTGCTTGGAATGCCCTACCAAACTTCGGTCCAGTTTGGCGGCAGCGAATACTTCCGCGGCAACTACTGGGATTTATATGCGCAGGATGAGTGGAAACTACGCGCAAACCTGACGCTCAATCTCGGAGTGCGCTACGAGTACGTTTCTCCGCTTACCGAAGTGAGTAACCACCTGGCGAACCTCGAGCTTTCTCCGGGCGTGCTTACGCAGACTCCGCCACTAAGCGTGACCCCGATTCAGCCCGGCTCGCCTGGCTTGCCCGATAGCCTGGTGCGTCCGGACCGTAACAACTTCGCGCCCCGGGTCGGTTTCGCGTGGAAGCCGCTCCCCAATACGGTGGTGCGGGGCGGATATGGCATCAACTACAACACCGGCGCTTATCAGGGCATCGCCCAGCAACTTGCTTTGCAGCCGCCGTTCGCCACCACCGCGACCAACTCGTTGGCAACTTCCCCCGGCCTCACGCTAGAAAACGGATTTCCACCACCTGCCGGCATCACGAATAACTATGCGGTGAATCCAAATTACCGGCTTGGCTACGTGCAAATTCGCAATCTGGACATTCAGCAGCAGATTCGCCCTACCCTGCTCCTGAATCTCGACTACACAGGAACCAAGGGAACCGATCTCGATATTCTCGAAGCTCCCAACCGAACCGCGAGCGGAATTCTGATTCCGGGTGTCGACGCGTTTACCTACGAAAACTCGGTGGCGGATCAGGAGGCCAATGCGGGATCGGTACGTCTGCGCAAGCGCTTGTCCGCGGGATTTGCGATCGGCGGCACCTACACGTTTTCGAAGTCGCTCGACAACGCGTCTTCGATCGGCGCGGGAGCAACTTCGGCGGCGAATGCTCCTGGGCTGGGCTCGGGCGGTACCGGCGCTGCGGGAGCTGGCGCATCGGCGGGCGGAGGCGCGGCCAATGTTGCCCAGAATCCTCTCGATCTGTCAGCGGAACGCGGCCTTTCCAGCTTCAACCAGACCCACAAGTTCACTGCGGATTATCTCTATGAACTGCCCTTGGGGCATGACAAGCGCTGGCTCACGGGCGGTAGTCCGTGGCGCGCGATCGTCGGGGACTGGCAGTGGAGTGGCGATTGGACCATCGCTTCGGGACTGCCCTTTACGCCACGCGTAGTTGGGCTCGCCGATGATCTCAACGGCGGAACCAACGGTACACGACGAGCCAACGTGGTTCCCGGGCAATCGGTGAGCCTGGCGCATCCCTCGATTGCGGAATGGTTCAATACCGCTGCCTTCGCGGTGCCGCAGGGGGCCGCTTATGGCGATGCGCGGCGCAACAGCATCATCGGCCCGGGCAGCAAGGTGTTTGACATGGCATTCACGAAGATCTTTCCCCTGAAGGAAGCGCGGGTGTTGGAGTTCCGGGCGCAGGCCAGCAACATTTTCAACCTGGTGAACTACTCCTCGATTGATACAACCGTCGATTCACCCACCTTTGGCCGGGTGACGGCGGCGGGGGCAATGCGACAGATCACGATGACGGCCCGCTTTCGTTTCTAAGGCAGACGCCGCGAACAGGAACCCATGACTCTCCCTCCAAACCGATTGGCTCATCGCGCGGGGGCCACCCTTCTGCTGCTTCTGCTGTTCTCGGTCGCCTCGCGGTCGCAGCAGTCGGACTACGTGTTTCATTCGGAATCCGATCTTGTGCTGGTGAATGTCACGGTGAAAGACAAGAACGGGAAATTCGTCTCTGGGTTGAAGCCGGAGGATTTCACCATCCTGGAGGACAACAAACCGCAGAAAATTGTTTCCTTTGATGTGGAGAATGTTGATGCCCTGCCGGCGCTGGAGGTCGCGCAGGCAAAGGCGCTTCCGGAAGCGGCGGCCGGACCAAGCGCAGCGGCTTCTCCGGCGGATCCTTCGACCCTGTTCAAGGACCGGCGCCTGATTGTTTTGTTCTTCGATCTTTCAGCCATGGAACCGGATGAGATCGAGCACGCGGTCACTTCGGCCGAATACTACATCGACGCGCAAATGGCGCCGGCGGACCTGGTGTCGATTGTTTCCCTGGGCAGCTCACTGCAGGTAGATCAGGACTTCACATCGGATCACGCCCTGCTCAAAAAGCAGTTGGACGCCTTCAGCACGGGCAGCGGCCAGGGTTTCGAGGAAGGCACGACGGGTACAACCGAAGGAACGCCGGACAGCGGTCAGCCGTTTACCGCGGACGATACGGAGTACAACATCTTCAACACCGACCGGAGGCTCGAGGCACTGCGATCGGTGGCGGAAAAGCTTTCGCATGTGCAACAGAAGAAGTCGCTGATCTATTTTTCCAGCGGCATGGACCGCACCGGCATTGAGAATCAGTCAGAGCTGCGCGCAGCCGTGAACGCGGCGGTGCGTTCGAATCTGGCGATTTACACCATGGACATGCGCGGCCTGCAGGCGCTGGTGGCGGGGGGAGAAGCGCAAAATGCCAGCTTGCGCGGCGTTTCGGCGTACTCGGGGCAGGCAACGCTCAACGCGCTGAATTCCAATTTCACAACCCAGGAAACGCTGGTAACGCTGGCCAGCGATACCGGTGGGCGTGCTTTTCTCGACTCCAACGACTTCAGCAAGATTTTCAAGGGAGTGCAGCAGGACACGTCGACTTATTATCTGCTCGGCTATCACAGCACCAACCCGGCGCGCGACGGGCGTTACCGGCGGATCGTCGTTCGCAGCAGTGCCAAAAGCAGTCTTCGCGATATCAAGATCGACTACCGCCGCGGCTACTACGCGCCCGCCGATTATCAGCATTCCACGAAGGACGACAAAGAGCGTCAACTGGAGGAGGAACTTGCCTCCGAGCTGCCGGCCACGGATCTGCCACTGTATCTCGGAGTCGCCTACTTCCGGCTGGAGAATAACAAGTTTTTCGTCCCCATCTCGCTGGTGGTGCCGGGGTCGCAGATTCCGTTTGTCCGCAGCAGCGACCGCGACAAAGCGACGCTTGATGTGATCGGCATGGTCCTCGATAGCGGGCGCCATCCCCTGAACAGAATTCGCGACACCGTAAAGCTGGCGGTGAACCCATCGGCCGAGGTGCAGAAGAAAAATGTGCAATATGACACCGGCATGAGCCTGCTCAGTGGCAAATATCATCTGAAATTCGTTGTGCGCGAGAACCAGACCGGACGGATGGGGTCGTTCGAGACCGACATCGAAGTGCCGGAGTTGAAGACAATGCCGCTCAAGATGAGTTCCGTAGTGCTGGCGAACCAGCTTGCAACGGCGAAAAAGGCTGCAAACCCCAATCCGCTCGTGCATGACGGTTCTGAGATCATCCCCAACATTACTCACGTTTTCTCGGCTACGCAGCACCTGCTTCTTTATTACGAGGTATATGATCCGGCACGGCCGGCCGTCGCGGATTCACCAAGGGGTGCGGAGGCCGGATCGAATAAGGACAGCAGAACCAGCATCCGGCTTCTGTCGAATGTCGCCTTCTTCCAGGGCAAAACCAAGAGCTACGAAAGCTCGCTCGTGGAACTGACGGAGTTGAATGCGCGCGAAAGAAAGGCGGCCGTATTTCAGCTCGATGTCCCGCTCACCTCGCTGAAACCCGGCTTCTACACCTGTCAGGTCAACGTGATCGATGACGCTGGTGGACATTTCCTGTTTCCGCGGCTTGCCATGTTGATCCGGCAAGACAGCGGCGGGCGATGAACACCGCGCTGCGGGTGAGGCAGGCCCCTCATGTGCCCAGTGTTTTTGCGGCGGATGGCTCCGGCGACTCGCCTGAGCCCATTCCGGAGTACCCCGCACAGGGCTTCGCTACCGGGTAGGATCAGGCTCCTTGAGCCGCTGTTTCGGCGACGGTTCTTCTCTTTTCCGCCAGAAGAGTATTCAGTTTTGCCAGCACGTCGAATGCATCGGCGACGTAAAGCACGTCGGCTTTCCCCCGCGCCCAGCCGCAGTTCGGGTCGAGATTCACGGCGCGGCGCTCGTTGATGAATCGCCATCCGACCACGTGCGGCTCCTCGCCATGGCAACACATGGACAGACCCTTCGGATGACGCGGGGTCGAGCCGGTCTGGCCGACCTGATTGAGATGGGTCATGAAGCCGAGCACCGCCTGACTCTCTCCGGACTGGTCGACGAGCGATTTGCTGCCGCCGAGCGATGCCCCTGATGTGCGCAGAAAGTCGAGAATCAGCCTTTCGGCTTCATCGACGTGGGGCTTACCATCGGCCTGTTTCTTCGTCCATCCGGCACCGGCGACAAACAGCAAATTGGCGTCAGGCCGTATGGTCTGTGCGTCGCTTTTGGGCGCGCGAAGGCCAGTCACCACCGTTCTTCTGGCCGCTTGCGGAAGGGTAACCGGAATGCTTTCGATTTTCGCCGCACCCGCGGAGCCGTTCGGCTTGGCCGTATTCGCCCACGCTGCTTCACAGCCGGACTCGAGCAGCAGAATCCAGGGACGAGCATCCCGGCGAAGGACTGCTTCGATGCGCTGCCGATAGTGCCAGCGAGTGGCGCATGGTTGCCCGTCGACAACCTCCACGGACGTGACGTGCGTGTCCGCGCAGCCGTTCAGACGGTGTGCCACGCCGGCCAGAACGCGCATAAAGCGGGAGGTTGCGGGCGCGAGAATGAGATCGGCCCCGGCTGAACGGCAGATTGCCTCTGCCGCAGCCGCATCGCTCGCGTAGCGCGCAGTGGCGAAATCGGGGCCGACAACCGCGAGCATTCGCTCGGCTCCCGCAGCCGCGATTGTCTCCGCCGCAGCCAGCACGTCCGAGCCAATCAATCCGATGGTCAAGCGTGCATCGAGTTGCTTACGCAACTTCAAAGCTGCGCCCAGAACTTCGAATGACACCTTGGGGAGAATGTCGCCAGCTTCGGCAACGTGGGTGAGGAACAGAATATTTTTCGACATCAGCGGGTTGATCTCCAGGAGTAAATTCCCGCGCCTGAAGGCGCGTTCTTGTCAATGCGTTGGTAATTGCTGAAAACCTGCCGCAATACGAATCCTCATTCCGCCTACGGCAGGCCGATCCATTCGACAATTTCCTGCGCGATTTGCTCGGCCGGCAGGTCTTTCACCACCCGCGTCGAGCGCTGTTGCTTCGGGGGGGCCGCACTCAAAAATTGCAGTCCCACCGGGGCGAGCGGCACCGACTTCGCCTTCTGCAGCGCAGGCATCACGGTGCGCATGTTCGCCATTCCGATCTGTGGATTGTTGCGCGGTTCCGCCAGGTCGCCGGTCGCCCAGCCAAACATCGCCGGTGGACCGGCGCAGAGCGAAGCCTGGTGACGCCCGCCTTCGATCCGCTCCAGAACCTCAAACGAATCGTCGGCCTGAATACTGAGCCGGTCGACTCCCTGAAACTGGTCGAGAATCTCAAGTCGTTCTCCCAGCAATTGCATGGTGGTGCCGGCGCCTCGCGAGGCCGATTCCCAGCCGCCGAACACCAGCAAGCGAGCGCGATCGAGACCGGCAATGCCCTGGATAGTTTCTGCCAGCAGCGCGGCGGTCGCGTGCGAATCGGCAAAGCCACTGGCGCTCGAATCGACGGGCACGAGTTCAAAGGGCACTCTCTGCGCAATCGTCATCATCACTTGCTGCAGCTTGGCTTTCGGCCCCACACTTACCAGCCAGACCTTGCTGCCTACGACCTGCGATGCCAAGTGGGCGGCTTCATAGAGGGCGTGCGCCGCCCAAGGATCGAGCACAGCCGGCAGCATCATTTCGTTCTTCAGCGCCGGACCGGTCGGGGTGGAGACTGGCTCCAGCGTTTGCAGCGGGTCGGGCACAATGCTGCCGCAGACTACGATGTGATATCCGTTTGTCATTCGTCTCCTGTCAATTTGCAATCCGTCAATTCAGCGTCGAGTGCAGGCCGCCCGCACCGGCTTGGAATTCGACATTTCCCTGACCGGCGTCGCGACTGGCCTGACAATTCCACAGGCAAGCGCCGCAGTAAACACACTTCTCGCGATCAAAGGCAGGTGTTGCCTCTTCGCCGCGGGTAATCGCCTGCCCGGAGCACATCTCCACGCACAAGCGGATCTCGCATGCGGCGCAGAGTTCCGCACGACGAAAGACCACATGATTCGCATAGCCGGGCGGGGCCTGTACGCCTCCGCCCATGAGCAGGGCATCCTGGTGCGAGATGAGCAGCTTGCCATCCATCGGGATCGGCGGCCAGCCGCAGAAATCCATGATGCGGTCGTGCAGGGAAAGGCCTTTGGCGGCGCACTCCTCCTGCATTTGCTTTAGCTCGGCGGGTGAAAATCGCGATCCGTAGGCTTCTGCCAGCGAAGGCAAATCTTTGGGCACCGCACAAGAAGCGGGGGTGATCCGTCCGCCGGTCAAGCCGGCTACGGCCATGCCGATCATTCCGGTGACGACACCTCTCTGGAATCCGTTGCGTGCCTCGGCGGCGATCTTCGACTCGCGATCGACCCAGCTCTGGCGGCGACGGCGCACATAGGTTGCTTCGAGATTCTCGCGAGTGAAGGGACGCTTCTGTTCTGCGAGTTCGATGACCGCTTCCGCCAACTGCACGCCCGTGGTCCAGGCTTCGTCGACTCCGGAGCCGGCGAGCACGTTGGTGCTTCCCGAGCCTTCGCCGATACGCGCGTACCCGTGGCCGGCAAGAAAGGGCTCCCCCTGGCGCCCTGATTCTTGCAGCGACTTGGCACCCCACGACTTCAGGGTTCCACCCTCGAGATACCGCCACAAATAAGGATGAAGCACAAAGTGTTGCAGGTAGCGATAGGCCGTGCGGACGGGGCTGCCGAACCAGGACGGAACGAAAATGCCGGCCGAGACCAGGCGGTCGGGATGAACGTAGAGAAAGCCGAAAATCTCCGGCTCTGGAAACCCGATGGTGTGGAGGACGGTTCCGGGCTCCAGTCCGCGATCCTCGCCTGTCTCAGGACGAAGTTCGATCACCATCTTCATCCCGAGAGCCCATTCGCGGGTGCCGTGTCCGGCCGGCATTCCAATTTGCGTGTCGATCTTGCGACCCACTGCTCCTACAGGACCGTCGCCCACCACCGTCAGCGCAGCACGCAGGTCCATGCCCGGCGTGAATCCGGCGTCAGGGCGGCCTTCGAGATCTGTGCCCTGATCGACCAGGCGAACGCCGGTAACGGCAACTTCCCCCATCCCGTTTCTCTGGATCAACGGTTCGGCGACGGGCACACCGGGCCAGATCTGAACCAGGCCCGAGGCTGCCACTTGATCGCTGACCCACTGGTTGAACTGACCGAGCGACAACAGCAGACCATCGTGCTTCTGCATAAAGGCCGGCGTGTAGGGCAGTTCGAACGCTTCGTGCTTCACCCCGAAAATTACGCCGAGGGAACGAAGCGCGCGGTCGGCGGCTCGGAACGCGAAGGATCGTCGGCTGGCTCGCGTGGGATCGAGCAGGTATACTATCTTCTCCTGCTTCACGGTCGTGGCCATGGGGATCTGCAACAGATCCTCTACGGGGAAAGTGCTGCGAATTCCTCGTGCCCGCGTGACCGCGCCCGAAACTCCGAAGCCCAGACCGTCGGCGCGCTCGTAGCAGATCACTTGCAGCGGCATGCCGGGTGAGGCCGTACTCTCCAGCCGCACGGAACCATCGGGGTTCATCAGACTGCGGCTGAGCGTGGTTAGGAAGCCTCCCATGGCGGGGCCGAAGCCGACGCAGGCGATGTCGATCGACATCTGTGGCCGCTCGATCGTTGCCGGGCTGGTCTCGGCCGTTTCTGTCATAAAGACAGGCTCCGATGAGTCCCTCGTGCAGGGGATTGTCATGCGGGGTAGTCCAGCGCCTCCGGGATCATAAGCTTCGAAATTGCCTCGGCGGCACGATCCTTCGACAAGCGGCAGCCGGTCAGGCAAGTGGCGAGCTTGTTCTGCAACGAGAGGAACTGTTCGGCCCCATTACACTTCGCGCAAGGGCCGGCCTTCTTAGGGTGGGAGCCCGTGTTTCCGATTACATCGAGGCCGTAGGAACCAATGCCCGGAATGACGCCTTCGAGAGTCTCCAACTCGTCCTGTTGATAACAGCCTCGGTAGCCCGCTTCGTCCCACGCGGGATGACGGTTATATCCGAAAACCAGCTCTGCGCAGACGCGCGACACTTCCCCGCTGGCTCGCGCCGACTGCACATGACACAGGTCGGTCATAAAGTTCACAAGGCCGTCCAGCCCTTCGGCAACAGCCGGTTCGTCGATGCCGCGCCGCTCAAGTTCGATTGCGTCGAGAATCTGACAGCGCGCCGCCAGCAACCAGCAGAGCGCGTCGGCCAGTGGGAACGTCACTCCCTGACGCGCACTCTGGTAGAGACGGCTGCCGTCAGCATCGGTGCTGTTCTGCAGCCGTTCGAGCGTCCACAGCCACAACCCCATGGCGGTTGCCAGAGCGCACGCACCGGTACCCGGACGATCGGAGGCGATACCGCGCATCTGCTTGATCCAGGCTTTGAACTGCGCCACAAAAAGCGGGTTGGTCATGGTGATCGAGAGCTGGCGCCGCTGCACTGCCTCCGGCCCTTCGTAGGTGGCTTCGAGCTGCGCATCCATCCATTTATTGCCGAGGAAGCCGGGGCAGTCTTCCGTGATGCCGTACCCGCCCATCAAGCTGACCGCCTCGCGCATCATCTGCGCACCCCAACCCGTGTTCCACAACTTTGTGGCCGGGCAAAGCACGTCAGCCATCGAGTCCAACAGGACAAAGCGCAGGAGGGGATCGGATTCCAGTTGCGCTCGTTGGGGATCGTCGGCGGGCAAGCCAACGAGATTGGCAGCTCGTTCCGAGGCTTCGCGTTGCAACTTCGCGCGCGCCCGGGCCGTGGTGACTCCCTGCGCGGACAGCAGTTGTTCCGCCTCGCGTTCCAGCGGGTCCAGTTCATCGAAGGTGCGCGCCGCCGCAAACCCGAGCGATGCGCTGGCCTCGCCGGTGGCCCAGACGTCGACCAGGCGGTGGAGCGCGTCCTGGCGGGCCTGCAGGCCGAGTTCATAACGAACCGATCCCGGGGTCGCTGTCTCCGCGCCGCGGAAGCGCCCCCGCTGATAGCGGATGACCGGCTCGACCGCGGAAAGCAGTTTGGCCGCGGTCATGATGCCTACGGTGACGCGAGTCCTGCGGAAAACGGCTTCGATCACCTCACTATGGTTATAACGCGGGATAATGACGCCATCTTTGACTTCGTAGCCGCCGACGATGCGGCTGGCCGGTATGCGCAGGCTAAAAATCGGATCGCCCGTGGAGGAAAGCTGATGGACCAGCTTTCGGGTGGGGGTACCGCGATCAAATACGCCCGGATCGCCCTCTTCCAGGATGACCATGCAGCTACCCTTGATGCGCTCGTCCCCAGAATCGACCGCCGCCGTCACGAAATTGGCAAAGCCGATGTTGGTAATGAATCGGCCGCGCTTTTCCACCTGGAGAGTGGGCTCTTGATCTTTTTTCCAATCAGCGATGCGGATCTTTCCGTTGAGCATGCCGGTATCTACGCCCACATAAGGTATGGGTTCGGTCAGGCAGAATGCTCCCCGCCAGGGTTTGCGCTCTCCGCGGGCAAGAGTTGGTGCAGCCAGCTGCATGTATTTCTGTTGCTGGTCAAGCGTGCCGCGCTCGTGAATCGGCGCCAGGGCCAGACAGCCTGCCAGGCTGGCAGTTGCGGCTCCTCCGTCTACCCATGCCAGCTCAAACGCTACCAGAGCCAGCGCCAGGTTCTTCGGGCCGGTGATGAATCCGCCTTGCCCCGGCTCCATGAAGACAGCGGTGATACCCGATTCGTCAAACGCCGACAGCAATTCGGCTTTGGCAGGAGTCCAGTCATGGGAATTGCGTCCGCCGCTCGCGACCAACCGTGCCACCGGACCGCGGGCGACAGAACGGGCCGATTGCACCAGCATCTGCAAATCGTAGCGGTCGGCGAAACGCCATTGAATCTGGCGCGCGCCATCGGAAGGCAGAGTGCGAAGCAGTTCGGACCTTACGGGAGTGGCAGTGGGGGACATGGCCTCGCTCCTTGGTGAAGTGGTAGATCCGATTCTGCCGTGGGATGACGCGCAGGTCTGTGATCAAGGTCCTAATGGCTTGTGACATACCGGCGGCCGTCGGTCGGCGGCTGCGGACGACCAACCGGGGTAGCCTGCTAGACTGACGGACGGAGCAGAAGGAGCTCGCGCCTGTGCGCCGACGTCACCAGGTTGAAACAGACCAAGCAGGGATTGGAACCCGGGGAGTGTGGGCGGGGGAGAACGGCAGGTATTGGGAACGCGCAACCCAAATCCCGGTAGCCCTCAGCGTCTCGTTCGGTTATGACAACGTGGACGAATGGCTGGATGTGGCCCAAGGCAAGAAGCGCGGCCATATCTATAGCCGGAACACGAATCCAACTGTCGCCGCCTTTGAGCAAAAGTTGCGCGATCTGGAGATTGCTGAAGCCGCTACCAGTTTTTCAAGTGGCATGGCCGCGATCAGCAACACGTTTTTCGCCCTCCTCTCTCCGGGAGACCGGGTCGTTTCCATACAGGATACCTACGGCGGTACAAACAAGCTGTTTCTCGAATTCCTGCCCCGCTTCGGCATCCGCGTGACCCTTTGCGACACGAGCGATCACCCGGCAATCGAAAAGGCCATGGGCCTGGGATGCCAGGCAGTGTATCTGGAAAGTCCGACGAATCCGACCGTGAAAGTGGTCGACATCCGCCGCCTGGCAGCCGTGGCCCATCGCCACCGGGCGGTGGTAATTGTCGACAACACTCTCGCCACGCCCATCAACCAACAGCCCTTAGAACTGGGCGCGGATCTTGTCGTTCACAGCGCCACGAAATTTCTCGGCGGCCACGCCGATGCACTCGGAGGCGGGGTCTGCGGCGGGGCTGATCTTGTCGGCCGCATCTATCACTTTCGGGAAATCACCGGGGCCTGCCTCGACCCGATGGCTGCGTACTTGCTGCTTCGTGGAATGAAAACCCTTCATCTTCGCATCGCGCGGCAAAATGCGAGCGCCCTCAAAATTGCTCGCTTCCTCGAATCGCACCCTCATGTAACCAGGGTCTTTTATCCCGGACTGAAATCCCATGAAAATCACGCCATCGCTCGCAAGCAAATGCGCGGCTTTGGAGGCGTGCTGAGCTTTGCCATCCGCGGCGGCTTCGATTCTGTGAAGTCCTTTTTGCCACGCCTGCGTTACGCACACTTGGCCGCGAACCTGGGAGCGGTCGAGACCGTCGCCGGTCCTCCCTCGACCACAAGCCATGTCGAATCCACCAAGGAGGAACGCGCGGCAAGCGGCATCCCGGAAGCGCTGATCCGCTACTCGGTAGGCATTGAGGACGCCGCAGACCTGATCACAGATCTCGGTCAGGCGTTGGATAAGATCCCCGCCAAGCATCGGACAAGACTTCGACAGACCGGAGCGTGATTGCTTGCGAGGAAGAGAATCAGCTTGAACGAGCGGGCGGGAGGAACTGGAATGAAACTTTCATCTCGATTTTTGTCGAAATTTCCGTCGAAAAAACCTGGTGTCACGGTTGTTCAGGTTCTGTTCGCCTTTACCATGACGGCATCGGTCTGGGCCCGTCCTGCGAATACGGGAAGCCATTGGGGCGACGCAGCGAGGGCGATGCTTCCCCTGCTTCAGGCCGCAGCTCTACCGACTTCGCAGCTGATCAGCCCGGAAGAACTGGTCAAGAACCTTCAGTCTCCCAAGGGCGAAAAACCGCTGATGATCCAGGTGGGGTCCCACGTTCTTTACCAGGAAGCGCACATTCCCGGTTCTGAGTACATCGGCCCCGCGTCCCGAGAAATCGGCATCCTGCAACTGCGTAAACGTGTCGAGGCTCTGCCGCGCGGCAAGTTCATCGTCATCTACTGCGGATGTTGTCCCTGGAACCATTGTCCGAATGTCAAGCCGGCCGACGACGCATTGCGCGCGCTCGGTTTTACCAACGTCAAGGTACTTTATATTCCCGACAATTTCGGCACGAATTGGGTGGACAAGGGTTATCCAGTTGCCAAGGGAGAGTAGTGCGGGCGCGGTTCCGGTGGAGAAAGCGAACACCTGCGATCGGAACGAAACCTTGGTTACGGAGAATGAGTCTCAGGAGAATCCATGAAACCGGCATCCCTTGCGACGGCTCTTCTGCTGTTATTCAACTTCGCGGCAACTTCGAGGTCGAATGGCCAGTCCGACCAACCTGCTACCCCTCAGCCGCAGGCGCTCGCCGCCTTCGCTTTTGAAAACAGCGTGCCGCTGAAGATCGTGCGGCAGACAGCCCCCTCCAATCCGTTTAGCGTGGTGGGACCGCGAGGCGCAATTTTGGGCCGGCAAGACGGGTCGTTTGAGGCATGGATCTTTCCGTGGAAGGTGTTCAGCAATCTGCGCATCACCGCCGAGATGCAGGACTATCCCGTGCCCATCGATGTGAACGAGCAGGCGGCCGAAATCGAGGTTCGGCCCGATCACACGACCATCACCTTCGCCCACGCAAATTTCACCATTCGAGAGGTTCTGTTCGCACCCCGCCATGCCCCCGACGGGGCAGGCGTTCTGGCATTTTTTCAAGTTGCGGCGGTTCGTCCGACCACTCTCACCATTCAGTTCACTCCGCAGATGAAGCTCATGTGGCCGGCTTCATCGGACGATCACTCATCGGCCGAGTGGGTGAAGACGCCGGGCGGCGGATTCTATGCGTTGCGTTTGAGTTTTCCCGACCATGCCGCCGCGCTCGAAATCCCGGGAGCCGAGCCCGGCATCATGGCTCCTTACCAGGAGCGAGCGAAGACCTATCCAGCGCAGTTTGTTCTCCGTTTCGATCCCGCTCACGATGGCAACAAGCTCTTTCCCCTGCTGCTGACGACTGCAGACACAGCGGCGGAATCTGACGATGCGGCGCTGGCACAGCAACTGGCGCGACTCGAAGCGTCGTTTCAATCGTTATATGCAGACACCGGAAGCTACTATAGAAATTTCTTGTCGGAACATTTGACCATGGAAACCCCCGACCGGGAATTCAATGATGCGTTTGCCTGGGCCGAAGTCGCGATCGATCAGTTAAAGGTACAGACGACTCCGCTCCATGACGAAACGGCATTAATCGCTGGAATCGACGCATCAGGCGATTCCACGCGTCCCGGCTTCGGATGGTATTTCGGTCGCGACTCTCTGTGGACGTTGTACGCGGTCAACTCCTACGGCGACTTCCAACTGACCCGCGATGAGCTGGAATTTCTATTGCGCCGACAAGGCCCGCAGGGGCAGATCATGCATGAATGGTCGCAGACGGCGGGGATTGTGGACTGGAAGAGCTTGCCTTACGAGTTTGCTTCCGCGGATGCCACTCCTCTGCTCCTCATGGCGACCAATGACTATTTTCAAGTCAGCGGCGATCTCGCGTTTCTCAAAACACACTGGGCCGGGCTCGCGAAAGCGTGGGAGTTTGAATGCACGCATGACTCCGATGGGGATGGCATTTACGAAAACACTGCGGGGACAGGCTGGGTAGAATCATGGCCCCCGGGAATGCCGCATCAGGAAATCTACCTCGCGACTCTGGACCAGCAAGCCAGCACCGCATTCAGCAGGATGGCAAAAGCCACTGGAAATCTTCGCCTCGCGGAGGATGCCGAGAAGCGCGCCTCGCGCATCGCGCAACAAGTGGAGAAGGAATATTTTTTGCCCGATGCGGACTTTTATGCCTTCAGCCGAAATGCGGACGGGTCGCTGGACGCGAGCTCTACCATTTATCCCGCGGTGGCAGCCTGGGATGGCAGCTTCAATCTATCGCGCTCGCGCGGCATGCTGAGCCGCTGGGCGTCACAGGAATTTTCCACCGATTGGGGCACTCGGGATCTGAGTCCGCGCGCGACGTTCTATGATCCGATCAGCTATCACCAAGGCAGTGTGTGGCCGCTGTTCACGGGATGGGTTTCCTTGTCTGAGTATCGCAACGGGTGCAGCCTGTCTGGTTATGCCCACCTCATGCAAAATGCGGATCTAACCTGGTCGCAGGACTTGGGCGCGGTGACGGAGTTGCTCTCAGGCGAGTTCTTTCACGCGTTTGGGCGGAGTACATCGCATCAGCTGTGGTCTTCGGCCATGGTTATTAGTCCTGCCCTGCGCGGCATGTTCGGATTGGAATGGAGCGCCAGCGAAAATACGCTAACCATCACTCCCAGTCTGCCCGCCCAGTGGAATGAAGCGAAGATACTGGGTGTGCCGATCGGCCGGTTCCATGTCGGGGTGGAGATGCAACGGAATGGCGGGACACTGTCGGTACGTCTTACCGGCGAGGGAGCACAAGACATTCAGCTGCATTCTCGCGCAGCGGGAGCAAGGATCGGGAAGGGAGAATTACAAATCCCGCTGCCCGTCGCGGAAGTCGGCCTGGCGCACGGCTTGCCGGAAGCGGGAGCTCTAACTTCGCGGATGAAGATTCTCGATCAGCGGGCGACTCCCCACTCGTTGCGCTTGCGATTGTCGGCGCCGGCAAACAGCTCTCAGGCCATGTTTCTGCGCTTGAATGATCCGAAGATTCACCTGCGCACTGACGGAGCGACGGTTTCCCCTGACTCCGCGGAGATGCGCATACAGTTTCCGCCGGGTGCTGGATACGTCGACAAGGTGGTGACCCTCTGGTGGTGAGCGTGCGATATGCATTCGTCGTGTGCGCAGTTATCACGATGGCACTTTGTTTGTTCGGCGAGCAACGGGTCGCGTTTGCTGAAGAGCATGTTCGCCAGGGGAGCAAATGGCCTTCGGCTCCGGAATTTTCCCTCCGTGATTTGAATGGACGAAAACTTGATCTTTCCGCCTTCCGAGGAAAGGTCGTTCTTCTCGATTTCTGGGCAACCTGGTGTGATCCTTGCCGCGAGGAAATTCCGCGCTTTGTCAGCCTGCAGAACAGGTATCGCGATCAAGGCCTGCAAGTGCTTGGCATTTCCATGGACGACGAACCGCAACCCGTCCGCCACTTTCTCCGGCGCTTCCACCTGAATTATCCCGTGGCCATGGGCGATGCGAAGCTTGGAGAACTATACGGGGGAGTGCTTGGCTTGCCGATTGTGTTCCTTATAAACCGCGCCGGGGGGATTGGAGCCAAGTATGTGGGCGCAACGAAGACCTCGGTATTGGAGCGGGAGATCCAAGCTCTTCTGCAGACTCGGTGACGGCGCAACCGGTGGGTCTCGGCATCGATCACGCTGCCGTCGCGATGCGGGACGAGGGCGCTAGCGTGATGGTTCCTGCTGGGCTGCGTATCGCTCGGAAGAAAGACCGGTCAGGCATATTTGAAGAAGGTGTGGGCCGCAGGGCCTCTTCCGTAGCGGTTGCAAATCACGAGTCGGCAGGATGGGATTCAACGAGTCTCGCTGGACGTGATGCCGATCGCCAGTCACAATCGGGGTGGAGTAACGGCGCAAATACTAGGTATCTCCTTGACATCGAGAAACGACCGCTGAGAGGCGGCGATCACGCAACAAACCTGGCGCAGAGAGAGCGTGACCCATCTTGACGCCGTTCCGCTTCAGATGAGCCCTAGACAGGGAAACGGCAAAAACCTGTGCCGCATCAACTCCCGCCCTGATGAACTGAAGCCTAGCTAGCCCAAAAAGCATCTCCCGCACATCCGGTACAGCATTGAGATGTCCGGATGCCAAGCAGTAGGCAATAGAAGGAGAATCGTGAATCGCTCGATCGATCGATAAACGGACCCAGAATTCCGGTCACCAGCAGTCAATGGCTCCAACGCCGGCCGAGGTCCACCAACCAGAGGCTCAGGGTCCCGGCCTCATCAGCCTCGCCAACCAACCGATCCCCCATCGTGTTTTATGCAAAAGAGCGGACCAGGACCTTCGCGTCGGCCCTGCACTGAGTTTGCTACATTCTCTGTTTGTCGGATATAACGGCAGCGCGCCTGGAACAGAAACCCGGCAATTCGCCCGGGAATCTCTGGTTCTAGGCGATCCGCTTCTCGATCGGTTCGGAGCTCTCTTCGCCATCCTCTGGAGCAGGATCATCGATGCCCGGCGGGAGTTTCTGTGAAGGATCCGGCATCGTCGGCAGGTGCGCTCCGTCTTCGGGCCTGTCCGCAGATGGATCGGGCATTGTCGGTAGGTGTGATCCTCTTTCGTAACCCGGTTCCTTTGCCGGCCCATCGGCTCTGTCTCTGGGTCTCGCTTGTACGGTGTGTTCAACTTCGTTTGCCATGAATCACTCCTCGAATTCGCGTTCTCACTTGCCGCCTGCAGAGCACAATTTCGACCCCATCTGCAGTTCGCGGTTGTTAGTTGCCAAAAGACCGCGTAGGGTGGCTCCGCAAGCCACGAATAATCAAGGCGAGTCATCGACACCGACTGCGCACTACGTGCCCGTCGCAATTGTCTCCCGCTGGATCGCGTCGTTTGCTCGCTGCGTGGTGGATTGCTCGTTCTGATCCTTGGTCTCGATCAGAAGCAAAATGACCTCATGCAAGCTGGTCACAACGCTGTCGGCGCAGGCGGGCCCAAGCCGATCCTGCGCCCTTTCGACTCCCCCCTCGAAACCCCACAAACCCAAAATTACCCTTCGGCCCGGGTGATGCTTGCGCAGCAACCGGCAAAGTGATCGAGCTGGGCTCACGGCAAATGGCGGCAGTGCAGACACGACAGCGATCGGGGAGACGTCTGCCGCGTCATCCTCGGCGCGCTTGGGGTTCGAGGCAATGGGCAGTTGACGAACCTCGCATCCCAACCGCTTGAGCAACTGTGCAAGCATCATGGCTACCAGTTCATCGGCCTCGTCTCCCGCCGGGATACAAACCAGTTCCAGCCCTGACAACACAGTTTGTTCAAATTCATTTCCATTCGATTCATCGCGACTGAACAGAACCTGGTCCCGACCGCTAGGACGCTCCCCGAGTTCTTCGATCAATTCCCGGGTGTTTTGGCTGACAAAAGCCGCGGCGCTCGGCTCCAACGTCTCCAGGTGACGATCCCGTTCCGCCAGTGTAAGGGCTGGAATGAGAACGAAATCGAAGAAATCGCCAATCGGCTTTTGCCGGAGGTAGGTTTCCGCCACGCCGCTGGCCTCCTCCTGATCGAGCGCTAACAGGCGTTGGTAAAAATGGGCTTCCACTGAAAGAACCGGCTCGTCTCCGAGAAGAACCTCGAGAAACGTCAATTGCGGCACATATCGACCTATCAGGATCAGGCACACCGTAAGTGGCGTCGACAAGATTAAGCCCACCGGTCCCCATAAAATAGCCCAGAAGACGGTGGCCACAAGAATCGCAAGCGACGAAATTCCGGTGTGAGATCCATACAACCAGGGCTCGATAAGATTGGCAAGAACCAGTTCCAAGACCAGGAACAGGCCGACGACAAAGACCGCCCGCTGCCAGCCCGGAAATACCGCCAGAGCCATGCCTGTCGGAAACGCAGCAGCCACGGGAGTTCCCACGTAGGGTATGAAACGCAGCAATCCGCTCAGGACACCCCAGAGCAGGGCATGCGGTAGGCCGATCCAGTACGCCCCGCACCCAAACAGCAAGCCGTAGGTCGCATTCATCAGGAATTGCAACATGAGATAACGGCTCAGGCGCCGCGAACCATCGTCCAGAGCCTGCGTCACCACGTTCAACTGTCCCTGGCCGGCCAGGCGGATCAATCGATTGCGCAAATCTTCGCGCTTCACCAGCATAATGAGGGTGAAGACGATCACCATCGCCGAGGTTTCCATGACCCCCCGTAAGAGGGCCGATAATGGCGCGAAGGTATTGGGGAGTATTGCTAGGCGGCTGGGTCACTTGTACCGGGGTCGGGCGACTGCCCGAAGGCTTTCCGTCTTTTTTCACCGCCGACTCCGCGGCTGAAGACAGGTCGTTGCTCAGTTCGGCGACGGTGTCCGCCGCATCTTTCAAACGGCTGTGGTTCGGTACCCGAAGCAATTCAATTTTGTGGTGGATATTGGCCCGGTATGCGGGAAACTGATCCACAACGGTTATGAGTTGATCGGTAACGATCCAGCCAATCGAACTTATCAAAACGATCGCCAACAACAACACGATCAAAACCGCCGGTACGCGACCAAGGCGGCACTTCTGCAGGCCATTCACCGCCGGTGTGAACAGAAAAGCGAGCACCACCGCCAAAGCTAGCGGGATTAAGACCTGGCGCCCAAAATACAGGCCCACAATCACCACCACCGCGGCAATGAGTGTGAGCAGTCTCGAAGCGTCGGTACCCGGATTGCGGATCAAGCAGTCGACCTACCGCACCGCGCTACAGTTCGGAAGCTTCACAGACTTGGCTCCGGAGATCTTCCAGAGTGTGGCCAAAGCACGGGCGGCGTCGCTTTGTGCCTGCTTCTCGAGGCTCATTGCATCGATGCGCAGGGGCAGAGACCTTCGGCTTACGCGCACAGAATCTTCGGCATGGCACAGGATGGCCAAGGATTGATCAAAGATGCTCTTGAGATGACTGGGGGAACTTGAACTTTCAGTCGGTGTCTTTCCATTCCTCATGACATTGCCCGCCTTTCGAAATGAAGACTAGATAGATCTCGGATCGCTCGCAATACTGTCAATCATTGACTGCAGCTGCCGGTGAAGGAGTAGCACGATATCGGCAGCGCGTCGTGACCACTGCCGCCGCGGGCGAAGACCCGCAAAGATTCAATTTTCGCGGTTCGGATCCGAAGGTTTTGAATGGGACGAAAGGCGAGGAGCAGGAGCCAACCATCGGCCGACCCCTGCTCGATTAGGTGGGCGCACTTCTTGAAGACTGAACTGCATGTCTCGCAGCATAAGCACCCCGTCCGCGATGCGAAATCCCGCGAACTGTGTAGTCGTCCTAGCGGTGCCCTGTAGTTCGGAGAAGCAGTTGTCCGCGGCAAATCGCGCTCGCAATCCGGCTTCTGGCGACCGGTAGACGAGCCTACGCGGAACGAGTCTGCGGCTTAGCTCCTACAGAACCAAAGTGCGATGAAGTACAGACTCGAAGGGATATTGCAAGCCCCGGAATGCGGGTACTTTCGATCAACGGGCCGATGCATCGCCAGACCCGATGAATCGAGCACACGGGCATTCACAACCGGTGCTTGAAGACTTAGAAAAAGGAAATGGAGCAAACATGTACACGATCCTGCTGATCATCTTGGTTCTGTTGCTCATTGGCGCCTTACCCACGTGGCCTTATAGCTCCAGCTGGGGATATTATCCAAGCGGCGGCCTCGGACTGCTCCTCATCATTGTTCTGGTGCTGGTCGTGATGGGCCGCGTCTAGGACGCGCAAATTGGAACCGACCTCGGTCAGAGGACAAATCCCTCTTGGCAGGGCGAGTTCGCCTTACAAATTCCGGGCGCGCGGTGGATTTTATCGCATTGCTGCTGCAACCACCGCCCCCGCGGCCATGATTAACGACGTCAGTATCGCTACGCTACTCGCCAGCAGCACGATCTCGCTCAGCAGGTCAGAGTTCAGAAGATCGTCAGTTTTCAGAAGTTCATTCCGCCGCATATGTCCTCCATTTCCTCTCGTTAGACGCAGAAAACGGATCCGGGACAGGCCACTACCGACGGTAGTCCTCCCCTTACAGCATTCACCGTATCCGCGATCCCTGTTTCATGGCTTAGGCTTGTTCCTAACCGGCGGTGACGGACAGGCTCTGTAAGAAGGCGATATGAAATTACACTTCGATCGATTCTGGGAATCCGCTCGTCAAATGGTCGAGGCCGCGATTGCACGACTTCCTTCGTTGCTCCTGGGCGTTCTTGTTTTTCTTCTGTTCTATGTGCTGAGCATCATCGTCACCCGCACCATCCGCAGTACAACTCGCGGACACCGGGAAAATCTGGGGGTAGTGTTTTCTCGATTGGCGGGAGCGGCCATCGTCTTGCTTGGATTTTTGGTTTCGTTTTCGATTGTCGCTCCTTCCTTTCAGGCTGGCGATCTGATCAAGCTGCTCGGGATCGGCAGCGTGGCCATCGGTTTTGCCTTCCAGAACATTTTGCAGAATTTTCTGGCGGGCATACTGCTGCTGTGGGCGGAACCCTTTCGCGTTGGCGACGAAATCAAGATCGATCCCTTCGAGGGAACGGTACAAGAGATCCAAGCGTGGGGCCACGATTCTTCGGACCTATGACGAACGTCGGGTCGTCATCCCCAATGCCGACCTGTTTACCCACGCGGTGATTGTGAACACGGCGAGTGATATCCGGCGCTGGGAGTACGACTTCACCGTCCGCGGTGTACGTGATATCGCCGATATCAAGGCTCACATGGTCGGCGCCATGCGAAATGCGGCGGGAACATTGACCGATCCAACTCCGGAAGCTCTCGTATCGGACCTGAATGATCTCGATGCCGGGGTGGTCAAACTCCGGGCCCTGTGGTGGACCAAAGCCTCCCGTCAGCATCAGATGCTGGCCTCCTACGATGCGGTGTTGATCGCCATACAGCGCGCGTCGCACGCCGCCAAGGCAACACCAATCGCGGAGCACGATCGCGCCGCCTGAGACCGGAGTGAGCGGTTGGTCGCTCCGCCCGCGGCAGGTTACGCGGCGTTGCGCGTTTTCGCTGCCTGCTCCGCCGCCTCTCGACGATCCCGTCGGCTTCGCTTGGCGGCCGACTTCTTCGCCTGCCGGGAAAGTGCTGCATGGCTCGCTGCACCTCGAGATTCCCGCTCCAGAGCTGTCGTCACTGCTCGCGAGCGAGTCTTCGATGGTTCGCGGGGGGACCCCGCTTTTGCCGTCTTTTCCTCGTCCGCGACCTTCTCTCGAAGCGAGGCGGGGCCCTTCGGTGGACGCAACCTGATACCCGCTCGCCGCGCCTTCGACAGTCCAATCGCGATGGCTTGTTTGGCCGACCGCGCGCCATGTTTCCCTTCACGGACGTGATGGATCTCCTCGCGAACAAACTCTCCAGCTTGGGTGGAGGGTGACTTACCCTCTCCCGCGTCCGTTTCGGCACGTGACAATGTTTTTGGTTCCGGCACCTGATTTGCCCCTCCGCGGCTGTTGAAACTTTGCGCTCGCAAAGGTGCCCTAACAATCAGGAAATGACTGTATGGAAAGCGGGTAAACGGACCCCAGGTTGCGTGGGATCGAGAATCGCCGATCCTGCGAATGCGGTGATAGATGCGCTCGAGAACTCGAACTGGTTAATGTTGAGAAGATTTCGACGGCACGGCTACCCATTTCGCTTCCATGCTCCTGATCCCTTCCAACAATTCCGAACCCAGATTGGCCTTGTCCAGGCAACCATGGGCGCCCGCCTCGAGGGCACGGGGCAAGAACAGTTGCGGATCATGCTGGCTCATCATGAGAATTCTGGTCCCCGGCATTTGTCTCCGCAGAACGCGGGCTACGTCCAGTCCGCTTACGTCCGGCATGCTGATGTCCAAAAGGACAAGATCGGGCAGGAGTTCGCTCGCCCTCTGAATTGTTTCCTCCCCGTCTTGCGCTTCGCCGCAGACGTCGAGATTGTCCCCCGATGCCAAAATATTCCTTACCCCCTGTCGGATCAGTTCATTGTCGTCCGCGATAAGAATCCTCATAGTCATCTTTGATTCCCATTCCGACCGTCAGGACCTAGTCAGCCACCTCGGACCTCTGCCCGATGCCTTCTGCCTGACCTTCAATCTCCCGCCTGAGGGGAACCGCTGCCTGGAAGGGGAATCTGAACCAGATCTTAGTGCCTTTCTCAGTCGAGGCAATGTGCATATCTCCGCCAAACTGCCGCACCCGCTCCCGCATGCCTCGGATGCCGACGCCTGATCCCTGCGACTGAATCTCGGACAGCTTTTTCGCCGAGATTCCCCTGCCCTCATCCTCGACCTGGAGACAAACATCGTCGCCCTCGCGAGCGACACGAATCGCCGCCGTCTTGCTCCCACTGTGGCGGTGAATGTTGGTGAGGCATTCTTGCACCAGGCGAAACATCACCAACTCGGTTTCACGCGAGAGTCTCTCAAAATCGGCAGAAACTTCCAGTGTGATTTCCAAGCCACCGCGCTCGCTCAGGCCCTGAATATACCAGCGCAGCGCCTCCAACAGGCCGGTCTCATCCAACAACGGCGGGTGCAGCAAATAGGACATGGTGCGGATTTCCTGACTGAGTTGTTGAACCAACCGCTGGCAGTCTTCCGCGTCCTTGTCGAAGCGGGGCGTGAGTTGCTTGACGTGCTGCGCGAACTGGGAAAAACTCATGCCCAGCGCGGTCAATACCTGCCCGGCGCTGTCGTGCAGTTCGCGCGCAATATGCCTCCGCTCTTCGTCTTGCGCCTGCAATAATCGGCTGGAGAGATCGCGAAGCTGTTCGGACTGCTGCACCACTTCGGCGTTTCGTTCCTCCAATTCTCTTGTCCGGACGCCCACCTCCGCATCCAGCGTTTCTGCCAAGGTACGGTAGTTTGCCTCGGCTTGCTTCAGTTCGGTGATGTCCACACCGGTGGGATAAAGAAAGAGGATATGACCTTGATGGTCGCGGATGGGGTGAATGGCCAGGTTCACGATCCTCTCCGTACCATCCGCCCAATGGTAGGTCAGGACCTCGCTGTAGGGAGCGCCTTGTGCCGCCTGCTGGGTGGCGGCTCGAATTTTCGCTTGCACTTCTTCGGATTTGCGCCACCACCCGGTGTCCCAGAACCGTCGCCCGAGAACGTCTTCGGCGCGGAAACCGCAGGCCTCGAGGCTCAGCCGATTGGCATCGATAACGGCGCCGTCGAGGGCCATGATTCCCGCGAAGACCGGGGTCTGCTCAAAAACGGCGCGGAACTTCGCGGTGGCGGCGATGGCCTCCGCGGTCACTCGCTGCTCCCGCTCCTCGGCTTGCTTGCGCCGCGTGATGTCCAAAACCGTCCCCAGTAAACGCAATGGTGAACCGTCGGCCCGGCGTTCGACACGCGCGGTAAACTCCAACCATGCGCAGGCACCATCGTTACGATGGATGCGCCCCTGGAAGAAAAAGCGCCCACCAGTTTTCAGGGATTCCTCGAGGGCCCGTTGGAACGCTTGGGCGTCCTCGGAATAAACGACTTTCGAAGTGAACTCCGCAAGATTGAGCGGCCCATCTTCTCGCGTACGGTTGTAAATCTGGTAAACCCGGTCATTCTCCCAGGTGGCTCGGTCGTCCTCGGGGTACCAATTCCAGATGCCGAGTTCCGCGGCTTCGGTAGCGAGCCTCAGCCGCTCCTCCGATTCCACAATCGCTTCGCGGACCTGTACCTGGCGGGAGATGTCGCGGAAATAGCAAACCACGCCGAAACGGCCCTGCGGGAGCGGAATGCGGTGGATCTGCCACTCATAGACTTCGCGCACTCCACGGTCACGGCGCTGTTCGATCCGCTCGGGAACAACGTATGGCTCTCCCGTTTCGAGCGTGTGACGGAAGCGTTCGGAGATCTCGTCCGCATAGGCTACTGGCCACAGGAGGTGAATCACCTCGTCGAAATCGCGCCCAATCGGGTTGCGAACATTTCCGAAGGCGCGGCGCGCGGTGGGGTTCATCTCCAGAATCCGGAAGTCGGCGTCGACCAGATAAACGCCAAGCGGGGCCTCGTTGAGCAGGGTCTCGAACTGAGCGATGCGGCGGAGTGAATCCTCCTCCGATTCCTTTCGAATCCGCGCCATCTGCAGGTGGGTTTGCACACGTGCCAACAATTCGCGGGCACTGAACGGCTTGATGAGGTAATCGTCGGCGCCCTGTTCCATCCCCTCCACACGAGCTTCCTCGCCGGCGCGGGCGGAAAGCAGAATGATGGGCAGGGTTCGCGTTTTGGGATCCGATCGCAAGGCATGGAGCAGACCAAAGCCGTCAAGATTGGGCATCATGACGTCAGTCAAGACCAAGGCTGGCGCGTGGTCGCGTATGCACTCCAAGGCAATCTGCCCGTCCGGCACCGCACGCACCTCATAGCGTTCCGACAGCAGCCGGACCAGGTACTGACGCATGTCGGCGTTATCGTCGGCGACCACAATGAGCGGCCGTCCGGCGGATGGCTCGCCCAGCGAACTCGGCGGAGACGGTAGAGGCATTAATTCATCGCCGGGAAGAATTTCCTCGAAGCCTTCGTGAGACTCGGCATCGGGAAGCCATCGCATGGCCTCTTCGACGTAGGGCGCGGCGCCCAGCGCGGTGGAAGCCAAAGTGCGAGTTCCGCCGATCCGTTCCACGGGTAAGTGCGCACTGCCGACTGGAAGGCTCACGATGAAAGTGCTGCCTTCTCCGAGAACGCTCTCCGCGCGCACCGTTCCGCCATGCAGTTTGACGAGTTCCTGCACCAACGCCAAACCGATCCCGCTCCCTTCATGGGTCCGGCTTCGTGTATTTTCTATGCGATGAAAGCGGTCAAATAGGCGGGGTAACTCCTCGGCGGGGATGCCCACTCCCGTATCCCGGACGCGCAGTTCGACATGGTCACCTGCCTGAGTCAAGTTCACGGCAATGGTCCCGGCAAACGTGAATTTGAAGGCATTCGAAATAAGATTGAGAACAATCTTTTCCCACATGCCGCGATCCACGAAAATGTGATCTGCGCGCCGGGGACAATCCAGCTCAAGCTTCAGGCCGGCTCGTTCCGTGGCCGAACGAAATACGCTGGCCAGCTCGATGGTGAAGCCCGACAGGTCGGTGGGTTGATAGATGGCTTGCATCCGTCCCGCTTCGATTCGCGAGAAATCGAGCAGCGTGTTCACCAATCGCAGCAAGCGAGTCCCGTTGCGGTTTACCAACTCGAGCTGGCTCTTGGCTGCCGGAGAGAGGTTGGTATGGCTCTTGGCAAGCAAGTCCTCAACCGGACCAAGCATGAGGGTGAGCGGAGTGCGAAACTCATGGCTGACGTTGCTGAAGAATGCAGTCTTGGCTCGATCAATTTCCGCGAGCGCTTCCGCTCGCTTTCTTTCTGCTTCCGCCGCACGGGCATTCTGAATGACGGTTGCAACCTGTCCCGCGATCAATTCGTAGAAAGTGCGATAGTCCGTGTCCAGCCTACGGGTGGGATTCACTCCCGCGATGACAACTCCGACCGGGCCGTCCGGGCCCGTCGTGGTCACCGGAAGCGTCACCGCTTCCGACACACGTTGTCGCGCCGGTCCTAACGGAACAGATGCCAGATGCTGCAAAGAAACCATCTGCGCTTGACCATCGGCGATCGCTTCCCGGATCCGCCATATTTGCGGCTCGCTCAATTCAGTTTGCATATCGAGACGGGAAGGACAGAGGCGCTCGAGGTCGTCGGAAACCCCGATGCTCTGCTCCCGGACCGCGTATCGGCCGTCCGGTTCGATTAAATAAAGCAGGGCGAAAGGAATATCGTAAGGATTCTTCGCCAGAGTCGCGAAAACCGAAGCGCAGGCAGCGTCGGCCGATTTCTCAACCAGGGCTTTGGCCGCCAGCTCCGAGAGGGTACTCAATCGGCGAGCATTGAGGACCTTGGCGGTTGTGTCGGTATTCGGACAGAACAAGCCACCCACGTTTCCCTCTTCATTGTGGATGGGGCTGTAGGAAAACGAGATGTAGGTCTCTTCGAGGAACTTGCCGCGGCTAAGGAAGAATTGGACGTCATCGACAAACGTGGCCTCCCCCTTGGCAAACACTTTGTCAGCGAGGGGACCGCAAATATCCCAAATCTCCGACCACACTTCTCGAGCCGGGCGACCCAGCGACTGCGGATGTTTTGCCAACCCTAGAACCGCAACGTAGGCGTCGTTGTACAGAAATGTCATTTCTGGTCCCCAGCCGATCCACATGGCGTGCTGGGAATTGAGCATGAGATTGACCGAAGTCTTGAGACTTTGCGGCCAGTTATCGATGCACCCAAGGGGGGTTTTCGACCAGTCATGTTCTCGAATCAGTTGCCGCAAAACTCCGTTGCCGGCAAGCCATCGCGGGGCGGACGAGCTCGCTCGCGGCAAGCTCCGGGGTTCATCCGATGGCACGCCACTCAGGACTCTTTCGAGCGTTGGGATCAACTGTTGAGAGGCGTCGTTCTTCAAAACATAGGCTGTGGCGCCGACCTGCTGGGCCTGGCGGCGAACGATCTCCGGATCATTCTGGCTGACGATTACGATCCTTGATTCCGGCATTTGTTCTCGCAGGATGCGGCTCGCTTCGAGTCCGTCCATTCGTGGCATGGAAATATCCATGAGCACAACATCGGGCCGCAGAAGCCTGGCTTTTTCAATGGCTTGGTATCCGTCGCCCGCTTCTCCACAAATGTTCCATTCCGGGCGAGCGGAAAGCAGAGAACGAAGTCCGCGTCTGACCGGCTCATGATCATCGACGATAAGAATGTGGCTCGACATTATCCTTTTCCGAGAGAATTCGCGTTCTAGGCCCTTGTTGCCTATTCGCGACAAGCTGGAGCGGTTGCGCTGGAAACCGACCAGGGCTCACGGACTGAATGGATTACGCTATACGCTGGGGTCCGCGGCCTACCGATGGTAGCCAGACGCGAGATGGCGGGCATATACAGGGTTTGCTGTAGAGGTACAGGCCAAGGAGTTCAGTGGATCTCTCAATCCTGCTCGAGTCGGCTGAAACCCTCGTTTGCGGCTGCGGCCGGTTACCGGGCCGCGCCCGGCTGTCCCGGCGACCACTCGCCTTGCCAGTGCAATAGAAGTGCGCGGACCCCGTCTTCAGCTCAACCGATCTCAACGAAGTCGCTTCCGATGCGTGTTCCGAGACTATCCCGGCCATCGGCACGCCGGGACAACCATGCCTGTCCTTATCCGAAGCGAGCTCCCGATCGGGATCCAGATGGCGGCGGCGATCGCGAAGATCGGGATATGCTGGCTATGGCGTTTGCGTTCGAGCCGGCGAGGAATTGGAAGAACCGAAAGCCGATGGCAGTGATCGGAGCGGGCGAATCGGCGAATTCGCCCGCTCTCGAACCGTGTATCTTGAGCAATGAGGTGGCTGTCGATGAGACCAGTTTTCTCCGCCCTGGCCCTGGCCCTGGCCCTTGGCTTGGCCCAGGTGTCCCCGGCGCAGGTGGATCCGCGCTGGAAGCCAAACGATCCGGCTCGTCCGACTCCCCCGGTGATTGAGGCCGGAATGGAGAGCACGCAGGAGGCGCCGGGACACCCTCCGTCCGATGCCGTTGTGCTGTTCTCTGGCAAGGATCTCTCCCTGTGGGCGGGTGAAGATGGCCAGCCGGCGAAGTGGAAAGTAGCGGATGGCTACGTGGAAGTGGTGCCGCACCGCGGCTACATCCATACCCGCCAGTCGTTCGGCGATTGCCAACTGCATGTGGAGTTCGCCGAGCCGGTGCCTCCAGTAGGCTCCGATCAGGGGCGCGGCAATAGCGGCGTGTTCCTGATGGGACTCTACGAAATCCAGGTACTCGATTCGTATCAGAACCAGACCTACGCCGACGGCCAGGCCTCCGCGGTCTACGGGCAATTCCCTCCGCAGGTAAATGCCTCGCGGCCGCCGGGACAGTGGCAAACGTACGACATCATCTTTCACGGCCCGCGATTTAGCCGAGAGAGCACGCTACTGCGCCCGGCACGGGTGACGCTGCTGCACAATGGAGTGCTGGTACAGGACAACGTCGAACTGTCGGGCCCTACTGCCCATCACGAGCGCCCTCCCTACCAGGCGACGCCGGACAAATTGCCCCTGAGTCTGCAGGATCACGGAAGCCCTGTGCGTTTCCGGAACATTTGGGTCCGCGAACTGAGAGAGGGGCGGTAAGGCGATTCCCGGCATGGCGAGATCGAATCATTCCCAGCGAACTTTGGATGCGGGGTGCGTGAGGTATCTTATGGTACCTTTAGGGTCCGAGGGCATTCCGGCGAAGATGGCAGACTCGAGCATCCTCGGAGATCGCCGCTAGGATTACCTTCACGTCAGGCAGTGTTCGGAACGAACGCTTTGAGGAGATCGCTTGCGCCACGCTCGAATCGCTTTATTCCTCTGTCTGTTTTTGATTCTCGAAGGCTTCACCCTGGCCCAGGATCAGCCGGCCGTGGATTCTTCGGTCGAACCGCCGCCGCACTCCAAGCAGGTCCATCGCAAGTGCATTCTGGTGGTCGGCGAAACCAGGGGATTTGAGCACGATTCGGTTTCCGATGGGATGGCTGCCATCTACAACATGGGTCACGACAGCGGTCTCTGGGATGCCACGCTGCGCACCGACACCGAGCTCATCACCAAAAAGGAATTGGGAAGAAACGCCAAGAATCTGGACTACTTCGATGCTCTGGTTTTTGTCAGCACCACGGGCGAGCTCGATCTGGACGAAAGCCAGAAGAACGATATGATGTCGTTTATCCGGGACCGTGGAAAGGGCTTTGTGGGCGTTCACGCAGCACTCGATACCAATTACCAATGGACGGAGTATGGCGAGATGATCGGTGGGTGGTTCGACCAGCATCCGTGGTACACATTCAACGCGCCGATCGTCAATGAGGACCCGAGCTTCCCTGCCGTCCGTCACTTTCCAAAAGCGTTCGTTAAGTACGACGAGATCTATCAACCCAAACAATGGTCGCGCGACAAAATCAACGTTCTGCTCAGTCTGGACCCTGCCAAACTCGACTATGCAAACAACCCGCGCGTCCACCGAACGGATCACGATTTCGCGGTGGCGTGGGACAAGATGTATGGCAAAGGGCGCGTTTTCTATTCTTCCCTCGGTCACACGGAGGAGTCATGGAATGACCCCGACATCCGCAAGATGTATTTTGAAGCCATCAAGTGGGTGCTGGGAATGACGGACGGCAGTACGGCCTCTCATTCGCGGCCACAAACGACCGGCGATGGGCGCTGAACTGTCAGAGGAACACTTTACGGATGAATCTTTTTCGTTCTGCCATGCCGGGGAGTGGATGGTGGGCGGCTCCGCTGCTGCTGAGCGTGGCGTTTTCCGCAGCGCAATCCACCGATCGCGCTCTGGTTCCAGGCGCCGTCCAACCAAACGGCACGGTTGCGTCCCAGGCTGACCCGCCCGCTCTGGTCGAAAGCGGGAGCTCCCTGTTCCGGCAAGATTGTTCTTTTTGTCATGGCCGTGACGCTGGTGGCGGAGAGAGCGGGCCGGACCTAACCCGCTCGAAACTGGTGACCGAGGATGTGAACGGAGACAAGATCGGCGCCGTTGTCCGTAATGGACGCACCGAGAAGGGCATGCCCCGCTTTGAACTTTCGGATCGGCAGATTGCCAGCCTCACTTCCTTTATCCATGCGCAGCAGAACAACATGCTCACCAAAAAGGGCGGTCGCAAGGGAGTGGATGTTTCCGATCTTCGAACCGGAAACGCCGAGGCCGGCAAGCGGTATTTCGAGGGTGCCGGAGGTTGTGCCGGTTGCCACTCCGCGAGCTTGGACCTTGCCGGGATCGCATCGCGTTACCAGGGCCTCGAACTCGAACAGCAGATGCTGTACCCCAAGCATGCAAAATCCAGAGTCACAGTGACGATTGCTTCCGGCGAAACCGTCACCGGCACGCTGGAATACCTTGATGAGTTTACGGTCGGACTCATGGATGCCACGGGTTGGTATCGCTCCTGGCGAACGAGCGACGTCCGGATTACGGTCGATGCGCCAGTGAACGCACACGTCGATCTGCTCAGTAGATACACTGACGCCAACATCCACGACCTGATGGCATATTTGCAGACGTTGCGCTAGACGCTGCGTTCTCGGTTGAGCGCCTTCGTTGGAGGTCCCGATCCCGATGAATTTTCTGAGGGCTGTCTTTGTTCTCGGCCTGAGCGCGTTGATCGCATTTGCATCGTCGCGCCTGATCCTGGCGCAGGGAGTGGATGGGCAAACGCTTCTGCATCCACCGGCCGACAGTTGGCCGGGTTATCACGGCGACTATTCCGGCCGACGTCATAGTCCACTGGCCCAGATTACGCCCCAGAACGTGAAACATTTGGGCCTCGCCTGGGCATTCCAGACCGATCAGCTTGCGCAGATCAAGTCTTCGCCGCTGCTGGTAGATGGCATTTTGTACTTTACGGTCCCGGAAAATGTTTGGGCCGTCGATGCACGGTCTGGCCATCAGATCTGGCGTTACACCTACCCGTCGAGCCAGGGAGAACATATCGGACATCGCGGCGTGGCCATGTACAAGGGATACCTTTTCTTTTTGACTCCCGACGCACATCTCGTATGTCTGAACGCCAAAGATGGAACCGTACACTGGAAAGTGGAGGTTGCAGACGCCTCGGAGGGGTATTGGACCAGCATGGCGCCTCTCATCGTCGGGAACCGAGTGCTCATCGGCGTTTCCGGGGATCTCGACAACCTCAGCGGCTATCTCCGGTCGATTGATCCGGAGACGGGTATAACCCAGTGGCAGTGGAACTCCACGCCTCCGGCGGGAACTCCGAACCAGCCCACCGGAGGCATGACGTGGATGACCGGAACCTATGACCCCGATCTCAATCTCGTTTACTGGGGCACGGGTAACCCGACTCCCGTGCTTAAGGGCTCGTCACGGCCGGGCGATGATCTCTACACGTGCTCGATCGTCGCGCTAAGTCCGGACTCTGGAAAGCTGGTATGGTCCTTCCAGGTTTCTCCTCACGACACGCATGATTGGGATGCGGTCGAGACTCCGGTTCTGGTCGATGGAATGTTCCACGGCGAACCGAAGAAGATGCTGATCCAGACCTCGCGCAACGGTTATTTCGTTGTTCTCGACCGCACCAACGGGAAGAACCTCCTGACCGTGCCTTTTGGCCCGGTGAACTGGACGCTCGGAATCGATCGGCAGGGCCGCCCGATTCCAAATTCCGCCAAAGAACCTGCGCCCGATGGACGCCTGATTGCACCCGACGAGGCCGGTATGACCAACTACCGCTCCCCCAGCTTCGACCCCAGGAACGGGTTGTTTATCGTCAATGCCCATCCCAGTTACGGAATCTATTTTGCCAAGCCCGCGGATGGCGTTTACGGGTGGGCGGGTGCGGATTACGGCGTTTGGGGCAACGGTGTGATCGAGGCAATCGACTACCAAAGCGGCAGGATCCGTTGGAGCCATGAACTTGGGCCCCGGGGGTCGGGAGCGGGAGTCCTGACGACGGACTCCGGGCTTACCTTCACCGGCGACGCCGAGGGCAACTTTCTGGCCCTCGCTTCGAGCGACGGCAAAACCCTTTGGCACGCGGGTTCCGGCTCACGCATTGCCAGTTCTCCGATCACCTACCAGCTCGACGGTCGCCAGTACGTCGTGACCAGCAGCGGCGGCGTACTGTTTGCATGGGCACTTCCGCAAGACCAATGAATCTATTCAACCGCGCTGCATTTTGTTGTCGAGAACTGGCTCGATTCATCCATCGCGTTTGCCAAGATAGCCACAATCTGACATCCGAATCCCGATGTTCCGGATAAACCTCGGCCAAGTTGGCCATCGGCGGGGAGGGCTCGGCCGATCGTCCCTTTCAGGCGCGTACGAGAGTTCACAAACCCGAGTCGGGTATCCGGTCAAAGGACGCGGTAGTTGTAACCGTTCTCCCAGCCGGCGTACCGGCGTCGCGACCGGGAACCGAGCGCCACCTGTCATTTATGGATCTTGGATTTATGGATCTTGGAGTTGCCTTGAGAAAGGGATTTGGAGCATAATAGGGCCCCAATTTGGGATCTGACTCGGACTCGGTCGCTTGTTGCCAGCGTTTGATTGGTTCATCTGCGCAGGGACGAGATGAGCTACGAAGGCGATCCCTGTGTGTCCACTTCTCCTTAGCAAGTATTCGACGGTTGTTCGTCATAAAAACGAACACGTGGACTCTCCGGACGCCATTACCCGGAAAGCCGAACCGACATAGTCGAAGCGGAAAGCGGAATATCTATGGTAAGCCCGCCTACGGCCTCAATCGCGATACCCGTAACTAGGAGGTGAGCTGTGACCGCACACGCTGCCGGCGCGAACTCGTTTAGCGATGGTGCTCCGGAGGTTGGGCCCAAGGACTGGTCGACAGCATACTCGCAGTACCTCGTTCGTTCAGCCGCGCAGTCGGCCAAGACCCTCAAGCTTTACCAGGAAGTTCTGGAGCACGTGTCCCAGGGCAAGCTGGCGCCAACCGTTTTCCAGGAGCACTTTCCGCGGTTTGCCCAGGCTCGTGGCGTTGAATACGCCCGTAAACTCAGCGAATTGGGGGCACAATTTCTGAGTGGACTGGTGCGCGTCGGCACCTTCAACGCCGCCCCGCCGGAACGGGCTGGGGCGGGCGGTTTCGAATCGGATATTCAACCGCCGCACTTTGAACCTTCCGACCCTGCTCGATGGATCCAGCAACTCGCCGAATACGTTGGGGCATTGAACGCGCGAGCGCTCAAGGCATATCGACGACAGCTTGATCGAGTCGCTGCCGGCGAAGCGACACCGGGCGAGGTTCAGCAAACCACATCGGACTATCTTGCAAACCATCTTCCGCTTTACCTTCAGCGGGCGGGACAGCTATACCTCGACCTGCTGAACGGTGTAAATGAAATCCGGGCCGGCTACGAAGAGGATTATTTCCTTACCATGCTGGCAGCTGCCCCGGCAGCCGGCGGCGAGTCTGCAATCGAACCGCCGGTCGTGCTCAACCTCAGTGGGCCGCTGGGAGGAGTGGCCTGCGCTTCGCTGACCGTTGCCAACACCACGCAAGAGCGGACAGGGATCCGCTGCACGGCGACCGAGGTACGTCGCGCCGACGGTCAGGGTCCGGCATTCGAACCGCAGATCGCGGTCACTCCCGAGGGACTCGAACTCGACCCCGGCCAGGAAGCGACTCTGCAGCTGTCGCTCCCCCTTGGCAGCGATTACGATGCAGACGCGCTCCACGTCTGTAGTCTGCACATCACCGGTCAAGGAGATCTCTACGTTGAAGTAAAGCTGCGAATCACGGCCGTCACGACATTGGCTGGTGGCGAAAGGCCAAGGAGTGCGCAATGACGCGCGGCAGTGCCGTCCCTGCAGCCAGGACCGCAATCGGAACGGGCGGGCGAGTCGAACCCGTCGCGATCATCGGCATGCGCGGCCGTTTTCCCGGCGCCAACGATCTCGACCAGTACTGGAACAATATCGCAGAAGGCGTAGAGTCAATCACGGTCCTGACGCCGGAAGAAATGGCCGCTGCCGGTGTGCCGGAGCATATATCCCGATTGCCGGGTTACGTGAATGCCGCACCCGTGCTCGATGGGATCGACCAATTTGACGCGCAATTCTTCGGGTTTTCAGCGCGCGACGCATCGCTCACCGACCCTCAGCACCGCCTTTTCCTGGAAATGGCTTGGGAGGCGCTAGAGGATGCTGGCTATGATCCGGCTCAATACCCCGGTGCCATCGGCGTCTTCGGGGGATCGGAGCTCAGTACTTATCTGTACCATCTGTACCTCAATCTCGAGTCCCTGAAATATATCGACGGCATGCAGCTGATGGTCACCAATGACAAGGACCATCTGTGCACGCAGGTGTCTTACCGACTCAATCTTCGCGGCCCCAGCGTGACCGTGCAAACAACGTGCTCAACTTCCCTGGTGGCGGTTTCACTGGCGTGCGAGAGTCTGCAGCAGAGGCGTTGCGATATGGCGCTTGCGGGGGGCGTGACGGTACGAATTCCGCAACGCGGCGGATACTTCTACACCGCGGGTTCCATTCTGTCCCCCGACGGGCATTGCAGGCCGTTTGACGCAAACGCCCAAGGCACGATCGTGGGCAGCGGCGTCGGGTTGGTGGTGCTGAAGCGTCTCCACGAGGCCCTGGCTGACGGTGACAATGTACGGGCGGTCATTCTCGGCGCGGGACTGAATAATGACGGTAGCGACAAGGTTGGTTACACGGCACCCAGCTTTCGGGGTCAGTCGGCAGCGATTCGCGCGGCACACGAAATGTCGGGAATTTCGGCCGAATCAATCGGCTATGTGGAGGCGCATGGGACCGGCACAATCCTGGGCGACCCGATCGAACTGTCGGCGCTGACCGAGGTCTTCCGAAACAGCACGCCCCGGCGCGGATATTGCGGGATTGGGTCGGTCAAGTCGAATTTTGGCCACCTTTCCTGCGCCGCCGGCGTCGCCGGATTGATCAAGACGGTGCTCGCACTGGAGCATGGCGCGATTCCGCCGACCGTTCATTACACCGCACCCAACCCCGCGATTGACCTTGCCACGAGCCCGTTCTATGTCACGACCCGATTGCGCCCGTGGCAGCGAAACGGCGTTCCCCGCCGTGCCGGGGTGAGTTCTTTCGGAGTCGGTGGGACCAACGCCCATCTGGTAATCGAGGAATCGCCGGAGCGTCCCGCACTGTCAGAGGGACGCCCTTATCAGCTGCTTCTGCTCTCCGCCCGCAGCAAGGCCGCGCTTGAGAATGCAACCACCAGACTCGGCATCTACCTCGATGCCCACCCTGAACTGGATCTGGCAGACGTAGCATACACCCTGCAAGTGGGCCGTCGTTTTTTCCCGCATCGGCGCAGCGTGGTGGCCGGCCGTAATGAACGCATCCGGGTCGCGGCGATTCTGCGGGATCCGAAAAGCCTCGCTGCCGCCGTCGCGGATTCCGACAGGTCGCTTATTTTTATGTTCCCGGGCCAGGGATCCCAGTATCCGGGAATGGCGGAGGAGCTCTACCACACGGAAACGGTGGTGCGGCGCGCAATCGATCGTTGTGCGAGTCTGCTCAAACCCGCCCTCGGAACCGATCTGCGCCGCCTGCTTTTTCCCGGACGGCGCGGCCAAAAGAACGCGGCCAAGACTCTTCAGGACACGAAGTGGGCACAGCCGGCGCTGTTTACCGTCGCCTACGCCTTGACCGAGCTGTGGCGTTCTTGGGGAATCCGACCCTCGGCCATGATTGGCCACAGCGTGGGGGAGTTTGTTGCCGCCGCTCTGGCCGGCGTCATGACTCTCGAAGACGTCCTTGGCGTAATCGCCCGGCGAGGCCAGCTTATATCGGCCCTGCCGCGCGGCTCCATGTTGGCCGTAATGAGCCCAGCGGAGAGCATCGAGCGTTTCGTCGACCGAGAAGTATCGCTGGCTGCGATCAACGCGCCGAGCTTGTCCGTTCTCTCCGGACCGAGCCCTGCGATCGAACGCGTAGAAACGGTACTCACCAGGGAGTCGATACCCTCCCGTCGGCTTCACACTTCACACGCATTCCATTCGTCCATGATGGACCCGATATTGTCTGAGTTCGAGGATTTTGTCTCTCGCGTCAAGCTGTCGGAGCCGACCACGCCATTTGTGACCACACTGACCGGCGGGTGGGCAGACGGGTCGGTTACGAAGCCCGGATACTGGAGCGCACAGTTGCGGTCCACCGTGCGTTTCGCCGAAGGCGTGCGCTCACTGATGAACCCGAATTGCCCGGCGGGCAAGAATCCGGTTTATCTCGAGGTCGGTCCGGGTAACGCCCTAACCACCTTCGCCACCCAAGTCACGAAAAGGGTTGCCGAACACGCCGCCAACGACATCGCCACCAGCAATGGCAATCGGCCTGTTTTCGTTACATCGCTTCCAGTCCCGGACAGCCAGCGAACCGATACGGAAGAAATGCTCGCAGCACTCGGTCAACTCTGGGCACACGGGGCCGCCGCAGACTGGACGGCGTTCCATCGCAACCAGCGCCGGCTGCGGGTCAGTCTTCCCCCTTATCCATTCGAGCGCCAGAGCTACTGGATTGGCACTCGGCCGGACACTGCCGCAGCGCCGCAGCAACTCCGCGACACCGCAGATTGGTTTTACCGGGTTTTCTGGCACGAGGCGGCGCTCGCTGGTAGCAATCGGCCGGACCAGACAGTTTCACCCAGCGGTCGGCGAGTCCTCGTATTTGATGACCAGGGGTTTTTGGGCGCGACCGTCATCAATGAGCTTACCGCTCGCGCCTGTCAGCCGATCATCGTCAGACAAGGCACCGGGTTTGCGTGTATCAGGGAGGACGAGTACACCCTCGATCCCGGGCAACCAAACGGGTTTCGGCAACTTGCTACGAAAGTCTGCGCCACTGGCACCCGCTTGTCCGGCGTGATCGATTGCTGGACGGCTTCCCCTCTCACCCCCTCGGGCCTAACTGATCTTGATAGCGCCGCCGTGGTCACGCTACTGGCTCCCATGCGGCTTGCACACGCGCTTAGCGACCAGCCTACGGTCCGACCACTTCCCTTGCTGCTGGTAGCTCGCGGCACGACCAGAGTGCTCGACCATGATCCGATCGATCCGGCCAGAGCGCTGGGCGTGGGGTGTGCGAGAGTACTACCACAAGAACATCCCGGGCTTCGTGTCACCCACGTCGACGTGGATGCTGATCCGTCCGTGGCGGGTCTGCTGGTTTCCGAGTTCGCGGCTGGAGCGCCAGAGCCGGCGATCGCCATGCGGGGCGGCCGCCGGTTTGTTGAAACCTTCGAGCCTTTGGTCATCCGCTCTGCCAAGACCCCAGAGAATTTGCCCAAGCAGCCGGTGGTGATGATCACCGGGGGTCTGGGCCATATGGGATTGAGCCTGGCCGAAGGGCTGTTTCAAGATCTGCACGCACGGCTTATCCTTGTGGGCCGGTCTGCGTTGCCCGATGCCAGCCAGTGGGTGTCCAAGAGCGAAGACCCGGCAACCTCTGCCGAACAGCGCATCCTCTTGCGAAGGCTGGGCGCGATGCGCGCGCAACGCGATGAAGTTTTGGTGCTCAAGGCGGACTTCAACCAGGCCGAGGAAGTGAATGCGGCCGTCGACGCCGCCATTGCCCGTTTCGGACCGATCGATCTTGTGGTGCATGGTGCGGCCAGGATCGATGCCGCCGCCTTCGCTTCGGCGGCGGATACTGACCTGGCGGTCGTGGAGGCACAATTCTCGCCAAAACTGCGCGGCCTTTTTCATCTGATGAATGCGCTGCGCGGCCGCGAACCCCGTCGATGGGTATTGCATTCCTCGATTTCTGCGGTCTTGGGCGGGCTGGGCCTGGCCGCATACGCCGGTGCCAACTCCATGCTCGACGCTCTCGCTGTCAAAGGAGGGGCAGACTGGCTCAGCATCGACTGGGATGCATGGGACAATGCAGCCGAGGCCCAAAGTGCGAGCATGCCCCTCGCCATCAAACCCGCGGAGGGAACTCAAGCGTTCCTAAGGATACTCGCGGCGCCCGCAGGTTCTCGCGTGCTGGTGGTTGTCAACCTCGCGGATCGGCTCCAGGCATGGGTTCGTCACGGCGACGCGACCCCTGAGAAAGGAACCGTTGTTGATCGCCATCACCGTCCAAACTTAGCCACGCCCTTTGTAGAACCGCGCACGGAGACTGAGCGCCAACTGGCGGAGATCTGGGGATCGCAGCTCGGGCTGGACTCGATCGGGATTCACGACCGCTTTTTCGACCTGGGAGGCCATTCGCTGCTTGCTGCGCAGATTGCATCGGAGATCTGCGACCGTTTTCAGATCGAGATGCCGGTGCTGAAGTTGTTCCAAGCGCCCACAGTGGCAGAACTAGCGACGCTTGTGGACAGAACTCGAAAGGGCGGCGGAGCTGACGACACGCCCGCCGCGCTGCCCATCGTTGAGACCAGCGGGCTTCACGTTCCCGATCTCCAGGGAGAAGCGCCGGATATTGCCGCGAAGGTGCATTACCGCGAGTTCTATGACGATGTGACGCGGCGTCTCGAACAGTCGGGCGTGGGTGATGCGTCCTTTTTTCTCAATTACGGCTACGTCAGTCTGGGCAACGGCGACGAGGCGCGCTTCGAAGTGCCGGATCATGTCTTCAACCCGAGTTCGGTCAGGCTCGCCTTCGAACTGATCGGAAATATCTCCCTGCACGGGCGGCGTGTGCTGGATGTGGGATGCGGCCGGGGGGGAACAGTCGCGTTGCTGGCCGATCGCTTCGGAGCCGAAGCCAGCGGTGTCGACTTGGCGCCGGAAGCGGTGGCTTTTTGCCGCAAAACCCACCGAGGAGCCGTTCGCTTCGAAATCGGAGACGCCGAGCATCTGCCCTTCGAGGATTGCGCCTTCGAAGTGGTCACCAACATCGAGTCCTCCCACACTTATCCCAACCTGCGCGCGTTTTTCGCCGAGGTTCGGCGTGTGCTCTTGTCCAGCGGCTGGTTCCTCTACACGGACCTGCTGCCGGTCGCGCGCTGGCTTGAGTTGCGGGCCCTTCTGGGGATTGGTTTTCGGATCGCATCGGAGCGAGACATTACATCCAATGTTCTTTCCTCCTGCGACCAGGTAGCCACCACAAGAGCGCAAGCTTTCGGAGGTAAGGATGCGATGATCGAGAACTTTCTCGCGGTGCGCGGCTCGGCCGTTTACGACCAGATGCAATCCGGAGCCTGGCAATACCGGCTGCTGCGTGCCGAGCGGCTGTGAAATCGTTCTCCGAAGCGGACTAGCAGCAGCAGTGCCCGCATCCGGCGTGGTACGCTCCGCAATCATTTGGCAGGACCGCTACGGCGATCACCAGCGGACAGATCGTGCAGCCTTCCGCCGACAGCGTCGCATAAGCCACAACACATGAATGCACGGCGGGCGCGGGTACTTGCCTGTCGAGCGGGCGGCCCGCCAGCTTTTCGCAATCCACCGTTACGCTGACCAGGACGGTCTTCTCTCCGCACGGCGGCAGTTTGAACTCGCTTTCAGAAAGGGTCGCATGCCAGCCCAGTTCTTTGCCGCCTTCGGTGGCAAAGGCGCCCAACTGAAGCTTAACGTCGCGTTCCCGGCGTGTTTCATTTTCGAAGGTGACCGGAATCTGGCGCACTTCGCCGCACCGCGTGTACTCAAGCACGTCAGCGCAACGTACGCAGCAGGAACAGTGACAATCGTGGCACTCCTGGCCACAGTCGCACCCGCAACCGCAGCCCCCATGGCGACCTCTGTCGCGTTGGTAGTTGGGACCGCTCGGAAAACCGCTCGCGGGAACTCGACCCTGCATCATATCGAGATACGGCTGAGCCACCGAGGCCCCTCCGCTGTAAAGATTCGAGTAGGCGGTCTGCATGTTGTTCATATAGTCGGGATAATCCATCATTCGCATCTTGCCCGTGTCGTGACAGTACCCGTAGAACCACGCCGGTCCCCGGCTCTGAGCGTAGCCCGCCTGGGACTCATGACAACCCGGATGCGTATGGCGATGATGTTGCTCAGCGTGCATATAGGTCTCCTTATTTTAGCGATCCAGCTCATGAGCCCAACGACCTGCCTGGCGCCCGTTCACTTTTCATTGACGCGTACCCGAAGACCGCTTCGGTGGCGGCCGGGATGCGAGACCGATCCCGTGTCTTCACAGGACTTATGGGGCTCCGCCACATGCACGCTGTGATGCTGCGGCTTGGGCGGGCTACTGAGAAACATGCCGGATTTGCCCGACATCGTGAAGCCAAACAGCTCCATGCCCATGTACGTAAACCCGAAGTGCGTGGAGTAGGGCTGCTCGACGTGAATGGGGGGCAAAGGAGCCAGCCTGATGGTCGCACAGGAATCGACCGCAAGCGGCTTGACGTCGATCTTCGAATCGGTGTCGACCTTGAGCGGCTCAATCTTCAGATCCAGTGGCTCAATTTTTACATCGAGCGGCTCGACCTTGAGGTCAAGCTTGGCCTTAGACTCACTGGTACCGTGCGTCACGATCGGTTTCGTCACTGTCAGTTCAAGTTCGGTGTTGGACTGAATCGGCGTTCCATCTCCGCCAAATACGAAAGGATTGGTGCTCGGGATGTCCACGTTGACGGTGCTGCTGGGCATGTATAACTCCTTTCCGGATTTTCTCCGGGCACTCCTTTAGGATTTTCGTTTGCGGGAAGACCCAACTTTGGCGGTCGTATAAACGTCCACCGAAAACTTGGCATTGTAAAGTTGCAAATGCGCGCGGTAACGACGAAGGGGTTTCAGATCCGCCGGCAGCTGGAACTCGACATCGACTGTCACTTTTTGTCCGGGCGAAAGGATTTTCGGTTCGCGGCTGATCACCAGCGTTCCGACCTGAAGGTCGGACCATTCCCGCAGGAATCCCTTCACCATCGACTCGACCGATGCTTTGTCCGCTTTGTGAAGACCGGTTAGCATGCTGCCGACCAGATCGAAGGAATCAAATAGCGGAACCTCGCACCTTGCACCAATTGGTAAATCAACGTTCCCAGCGTTTTCAATCACAACTTTTCTGGTGTAGGAACTGGACGAACCGGCCAGGATTGTTATCTCGTGGGGCTGCATTCGCAGATCAACCACTTCCGTTACATAAACGGTTGCGGGCAGCGTTGTGGAGCCGACCGTGATTTTAATGTCGTGGCTGCCCGGTCGGGTTCGCCGGTCGAGCATTATCCTTCCCGAAATGCTGGCCTGCTCGCCAGGGTACAGCTTGGCGTAAAAGGAAAATTCACGAAGCGGCAGTCCGGCGGCTCCCAGAAGATCACCGGCGCTAACCGTGACCGACCGAATCTTTTGCTTGTCCGCGCTGGAGTTAATGAGGGGAATCGTACCTGTAAGGGCTTTCGGAGGGCCCGAGAAGAACAGTCGCGTGTTTTCCGGACTCGCAAGCTGGATCGCCTGCTGTGGCAACAACGGCGTATTACCGATAGCACCCATGACCGGGAGGTGCCTCCGCGCGTCCAACTTTCAAGTGGCGGTAATCCTACTGCACAAAATGTGGCAATGTCAATCGAGAGTCCGCCTGATCCGCCTGATCCGCCCGACCCTCCGACCAGTTCCCCATTCCGCAGCCTGTTTCGCACCGCCGGCGTTGGCTTCCAGGCAACCAAAGACAAGGCTGAAATTACCAAGCAACAACCGGAACCCTGCCGGGCAGTTCTCCTGTTGGGATGGTTAAGCGCACCTCTTGCTGCTTAGTCAGTGCTTAAGACTTCCCCCTTCCCACCAACCCACCACCCAGTCTCCAGAATGGCTCGGAATTGGCTGGCGCGCATCACCTGGCGCGGCCGGGTTGGACGCAGGCTTTCGGTCCAACCTATCGAGCAGCGTGCCTTCCGACTTGCGTTTGAGGCGCGCCAGCCGATGTTCAAACCGCGCCTTCGACCTGCGATATGCGGCTGGGGCAATCGTTTTCACTTGGTTGGCGCTACGCAGTTGGGCGAGAGCTTGACGCGCGATCGCCAGCGCCTGTCCCGGATCGCGAGCCTCGTGCTCGTAGTAGATCGCCAGCTGCTCATAGGCATGGTAGCCCTCGGGCGTGTCTCCCAGAGTACTTTCCCAAAGCTCTCGTGCGCGCGCGAAGTCCCTGTCGCGCTTAGCCAGTCGTGCGAGAGCCATGCGCGCACAGCGATCGGTCTCCGCGGGCAGCACGAGGCCAATCGACTGTTCGTAGAGCTGGCGCGCGCGCTTGAGCTCTCCCCGTCGCTCGCAAATTCGAGACACGCCGTACAACTCCAGCCCGTCTCGGCTGGAGTCCTGCTCATCGCCGAGAAGCGACAGGATACGGGCCGAGAGTCCCGCCAGCCCGCACAGATCCATCTGGTTGTGCTCGAAAACCGGGACCAGCGGGTCTGGTTGCCCCCCGCGCACAAAGTCAAGATAGATTCTCGGGATCAGCTCCGAGACCAGATCCGCGCCGCGGTCCCAGCCAAGCACATGACGCTCGAGTTGCGACAATCTCACCGAGCCCAGCCGCAGACGCCAGAGATTTCGCGCCGGATGAAGAAAATCGAGGTGAGCTCGCGGTACCGGCGGAGCCATGGTTCGCGTCATCCGAAAGCGGGTTTCGAGCAGCGGCCAGTCAAACGATTTCCCGTTGAATGTGACCAGGACCGTACGTTCCGCCAACCGCTCCGAAAGCGCTGCGAGCAGCGAACGTTCTTCACTGTACTCGCGCATGAAGAGCTGCTCGACCTCAAGGCCTCCCCCCTCCCACCATGCCAAACCGATCAGAAAGGGATACGTTCCCGTCCCGCCAGTAAGTCCGGTCGTCTCCGTGTCGAGAAACAGCCACTGCCCGGTATCCGCGATGTCTTCCGGAGCCCCCGGCGCGAGCAATCGTAGTGCCTCAGCATTTGGCGCACACCGAGCATGACCACCGTGCCAACAATGCAGGGACAAATGCTCGCCGTGGCCGTTCCGTTTTACCGATGCCCCCAGAATCTGCGCCAGCCTCTCCGATCCAATCGCCAAACCCGAAGCAGGGCGCAAGGGTTGTTCGCCAGCCGCCTCCGGTAAGGGCTCGGGCTCGTGTGCCGATAACAACGGCGGCGATGGGCGCTGCAACGCCTTCAACCTGGCAAAGCGATCCGCGCTCGGGCGACTCGGTATGAATGGGATAGCCATGGTCACGACTGGCAGCCAGACGCGCTCGGGCAGCTCAGGAGCACAGGTGCCGAAGAATCGCCAAAACTACGTCCTTCGAGCGTTCGCCTCTGTCCCCTGCGGGGCCGATGCACGACGGGCATCCGTTTTCGCACGCACAAGCCGAGACAAGTTCACGGGTTCGCGTGAAGAGCACCTGGCAGGCGCGGTAGAGCGGTTCACTGAAACCGATCCCCCCGGGATAGGCGTCATACAGGTACAGATTGGGCTCAAAGAGTTCCCGTTCCCCGTCCGGCACGGTCGCAAATTCCTGCCATTGAATGTCGGCGTCGGCGCTCGGAGGGCGCTCGCCCACCGCGGTGCCAAGGTCGCGACGGTCGCACATCAGCAGCAGCGCCGCCATCGACCTGAGCGCATAGACGAGTCCGAAAATTCCGTTCTGCCGCTCGGAAAGCCTGAACGGCAGAGCCGCTAACATATCGTCGGCGAGTGTCACCCAGAACGCGGTCGTGTGCATCTCGTTTTCGGGCAATTCGAGCTTGCCGGAGCCCACGTTCTCGTTGGTGAAGAACTTGATTTTCTTGAACCCGACCACCTGCGACCGGACGAGCACATCGCCATGCGCGCTTGCTGCCGGGCCTGGGATGCCGCTCTCTTCTGCGATTTCGAGTACTCTCACCTGCGTGTAGCGAACGGCGTCTGTGAAGTAGTCAACGTTCACCGGTTTTACGTATGCCTTGCGCTCGGCGAAGTCAAGACGCTCGACGTGATACTGCTGCCCCTGATGGAGGTAGATTGCCTTGGGATGAACGGCGGTCAGTGCCGACGAAAAATCTACCTCTCCGATCACTTCGGGCTGCCCCTCGCGCCCTCCCGTGATGTCGATTATGACGAAATTGTCCGACGTCACGGCACGCAGGCTGATCGTATCCGCCGGATAGCCCTCCTCAACCCAATGCCAGTTGCCTCCGCTGCGCTGCAGGAATCCCGCTTCAGTCAGTCGCTCGCAGAGCTCGGCCAGCTCCACGTTGCCGAACCGCTCATCGGGCGAGAGCGGCAGTTCGAAAGCTGCACACTTCAAATGGTTCACCAGAATCTCGAGGTTGTCGGGCTGAATATGCGCCTGCTCGGGCGAGCTGCCAAAGAAGTAGTCGGGGTGCTGCACGATGAATTGATCGAGCGGCGTGGAGGACGCAACGAACACCGCGCAGGATGTTCCGCTGCGGCGGCCGGCACGCCCGGCGCGTTGCCAGGTGGATGCAATCGACCCCGCGTAGCCCGCCATGACGCACGCGTCCAGTGACCCGATGTCGATGCCCAGTTCGAGCGCATTCGTGGTCACAACTCCTCGAATACAGCCCTCCCGCAGTCCGCGCTCGATCTCGCGCCGCTCACCCGGCAAATACCCGCCGCGGTACCCGCGGACTGGCTCCGATTGGCCAGGCTTCGGCGGATTCGCGCGCTGCAAATAGGTGAGCAGAACCTCGGTATGCAATCGGCTATTGGCGAAGACAATAGTCTGCAGTTTGCGGGCAAGCAGTTCCTGGGCTACGCGGGTAGCTTCGCCGATATAGCTACGCCGAATACCAAGATTGCGATTGACCATCGGCGGATTGTAGAAAACGAAGAGCTTCTCCCCGGACGGCGCGCCATTGTCCTCGACCACTTCGACTTCGCTTTCGGTCAGTTGCGAGGCTAACGTGCCGGGATTGGCAATCGTCGCTGAACAGCAAATGAATTGCGGATTCGAACCGTAGAACCGCGCCACGCGTCGCAATCGCCGTAGTACATTGGCAAGATGGCTCCCAAAGACGCCGCGATAGCTGTGCAACTCATCGAGCACGATGTAGCGCAGGTTCTCGAACAACCGCATCCACTTGGTGTGCTGCGGGAGAATTCCGGTGTGCAGCATGTCCGGGTTCGTCAGAACCACATGTGCGCGTTCCCGGATCGCTTTGCGCGCATCGCTCGGTGTGTCGCCATCATAGGTGAACACTCCAAAACAGTCGTCGAGTCGTTGGGCAAGGTCATGCAATTCCGCGAGTTGGTCTTCGGCCAGCGCTTTGGTCGGAAATACGTAGAGAGCACGGGTGTCGTGATTCTCGAGCACCGCATTCAGCACCGGAAGGTTGTAGCAGAGTGTCTTGCCCGATGCCGTCGGCGTTACCACGACAACGTTCTTGCCGCTGTGGACCAGTTCTGCGGTCGCGGCCTGGTGCGAATACAGTTTCTCGATTCCCTTGTCCCGGTATGCCCCGGACAGTTCGACTCTCACCCAGTCCGGTAATGGCCGAAACACGGCGTCGCGGGCCTGCATCTGTTTCACCGCAGTCAGCACTTCGTCACTGCGGTAGCGCCCAACCAGCGTTCCCAGGATCTGTATGACGGTCTCGACCGTCATACCGGATCTAGGTACCAGCGCCTGCGGGGACGGGGTCATCGAATGTTCCTCGCGATCTTTCGCCTTTTATTCGCGTCTAGCCTAGCACCTCTCTGGTTGCGGCGCAACCGCCTTAGTTTTGCTGTCTCCCTGCCTCTGCTCTTGATCCAAAATGGTGCTTGCACCCCCGGGATTGTCGGCAGTTTTTGCCCTGGAATCCATCTCAGGGTCGCACCCGTTTCCGCGCGCGCAGAAATCACGATGACGGGAATTGTCCTGGCTTTGGGGTCTGACCTTAATTGGCGCAGCAGAGCAAAGCCGTCGAGATTGGGCATCATCACGTCGGTCAAAACCAGTTCAGGGGACCGCTCCCGCACCGACGCCAAGGCAGATTGTCCATCCGGAACCGCCTCTACGTAGTACCGTTCCGCCAACAATCGCACAAGGTACTGGCGCATCTCCGCGTTGTCGTCGGCAACGAGGATATGCGGACGTGTCTCGGCGCCGGTGTTTGCGTTCGCCAGCGGGGAGGAATGGGTATCAACTGGTCGGCGGGAAGAACCTTGTCCGTGATCTCTGGAGTATCGGAATCGCGAAGCCAGCGATGGGCTTCGTCTACGAACGGCGCGACCGCAGCCGGGGATACAGCCATGGTGCGCGTTCCCCCGATCCTATCCGCCGGCAAGTGTGCGCTCCCGAGTGGCAGGCTCACAGTGAAAGTGCTGCCTTCTCCAAGCGCGCTCTCCACGCGCACATTTCCGCCATGAAGCTTGACCAGTTCCTGCACCATGGCCAGAGCGATTCCGCTCCCCTCTGAAGTCGAGCCCGCTTCCCTTGCCGTTCCCAGTGATTCCCTGCCGATCTCGGAATCGGGCAGCCCTAAGGCATGCGGGCATAAGCTTCGGCCGACCCCACGGCAGGCCTAAGGGTTTTCCCCCATGACTTCCGTACTCTATCCCGGTGCCAGCCACAGAATTACATTCTTATCGGAATCGCTCCCCTCGATGGCAAGGATCGACTTCCATGAAATACCAAGAATCTTTCGGCGTTCCTCGCAGGTGACGGCTGCACTGGCCGCGACGAGGACAGCCGGCGAGGCAGTTATCGAATGAGAAAATGCAGCTATGCGTTTGTCTTTGGGCTACTAGCCGTGGCACTTTGTTGCTCGCTGGCACCCGGCGCTTTCGGCCAGATTCAATCAACGATTAGTTGTCCGGCAGGGCACGGCTACTGGGATGTCTTGAGTGTAATGATGATGGACCCGGGACTGGCTTCCAGTTACCACATGGAAGGGATCACCAACGGCCTGCCTTCGTCCTACGTCTATACTCTGTGGGATCCCACCCAGAGCAAGATCTATTACGTGAAGAATCCGCAAGGCAATCCCTGGGACATCAATCTCTACGACTCCGATTATGTCTACCAATGGGTCACGGAACTGGGCCTCAGGGATGGCGTCAACCACTGGAATGATCCAACCAGTTGCAAGAAATTCAACAATGGCAGTCAAAGCCAGACGGCGGACTTCTCCATGCGTTGGGCCGCTCGGTGCGCGGCTCCTGGAGGAACCAACAGTTCGTTCTGGAACCCCCCACCTGTTGCCCAGCCCAACAATACCAACTACTACACCTATGTTGATCAGGTGCTGCAAACTTCGCCCCAGAATCTCGGCTATTCTCGGTTGCTGGTGAAGCCCTCTGGCACCACCACCATTACCGACCACCGCGCCAATCCACCTCGGCAGATTTCGATCACCACCCTGCCCCTGCAATACACCTACAGCTGCAGTGTTTCGCGGAATATAAGCTCCTGTAAGTTTCGTGAGGTCTTCGAGTACGGTCTGGATACAAACGTCAATCCGGTGGACAACGTCAAGCACAGCTATGGATGGGTCAGCTGGCGCTACTACGTCAACTCGACTGCGGGAAATCCTGAGGTCGCACCCATTTGGGTACTGACGAACACTTCGACCTCGGATCAGTTGATGCCAGGACAAGTCAACCTTAATTTCCAGTGTTTCTAGATCGCCTGGAAACGAACGCAGAGAGGAACGCTCGCGTTCGCTCTCGTGACAGAGTCGTTTGCGAATCGAGTACACCGATTTCTCCGGGTGTAGGAGTTTGGCCCATGGCCAGCGAACAGCGCCAGAGGACCATCCTGACCTCGCCGTTTTCTGTCTGCTGACGCGACGGGCAGAGATCGAGAACCTTCGCTGTTTTTGTCATGACCCAAGCCGTGCCGATGCCGATCGTGACCGCGGCGTCCGCGATTCAGGAAGTCGACCACAATTTCGTTTCCAACTTCGGCGCGAATCACCGGGCCAAGAACTCCGAGCCATTCGGGTTGTCGCTTGCGAGTGCATATAGGTATCACCTGTGAGTTCCAGAAACCAGCTTCTGGCCCATTGCACCTTTTGCGACCATTGCAGCAGCACACTGCGGGCGCGCGCAGCGTAGTTCCAGGTCACGCGCTTCCGCGACGAACCAGATCAACCACCGGTACCAAGGCGATCAATCGTTGGATTCGCGGGACCTGATTATTCCATTGCCGGTTTCATGCTGAAATCATCCCGAGTCGGGGATGGTCGCTTGTGCGGCTCGGTGCACTGGCATGGTCTGCTTCAGGAAGTCGGAGGGGTTAGAGAACACTGGCCAGTTGTGGTCTGAGCCGGCGGATTCGGCGGCGTCGCCCAGGGCGAGTTTGCAAAATCAAAGAAATCCGTGCTCATGTCAGCCTGGGCGGCGTCGCGTTTGGTCAGCGGGGGCACACCGAAGCGCTTCTCGATGAGCGCGAGCATAGCGGTGTAATCGTAGACCGTATGGGAAACGTAGTTTTTCTTGGCGAAAGGCGAGATCACGATGAGCGGGACGCGATATCCGGTGTAGGTAAAGTTACAGGTCCCGGTTCCGAGCTGTCCGGGCGCATCACAGATGTCGCCTGTCTGCAAATCCGTTGGCAGTATGCCGTCGGGACTTGGCATCGGCTGAGGCGAAACGTGGTCATAGAAACCTCCCGCTTCGTCATAGGTGAACAGGAGCGCAGAATCACTCCAACTGGAGCTATTCATCAGGGCATTGATCAGGCCCGCAGCATAGCTGGCTCCGGTCTGGACGTTGATCGGCGAAGAAATATCGTAATCGTTCGGGTGCTCATCCAATCCGGCAAGGGAAGCGGGCTCGATCAGCGCAACCTGGGGTAGGGTTCCATTTTGCAAATCGGTCGTAAATTGCGATATCGGCACCAGATTCTGCGACAGAGTCGAGCTATTGACTACGGTTTCTCCGTAGGTGAACTGATTGAAGTAGGAATAGTTGTAAAGGCAGGCGGGAGCCGGGTTGGTGGGACAAGTTGTGCCATCGGGATTGACATAGATTTTCCAGGTTACGCCCGCGTTCTGCAGCTCCTCGAAGATAGTGGTCGCGGTGAGCGGAGTCTCCGGCGGGGCCAGGGGAACGGCATGGCCGGCCGAAGTGGCAGCCAAGAGGTACATGCGGTTGATCTGCGTGCGGTCCATGGTAGGAGAAAACCACCGGTCCGAGGTCGCGAAATTGGATGCCATGAAGTAGTAGTAATTCAGGTCGCTCCCGTCAAAGTAGCCCATGGCCCGTATGCCATTCGTATCCATTAGAGCGGGCGACTGCTGGCGCGCATCATCAGCCGCCGTAATTACGAATCCGTTAAGGGCAGCGGAATTGGTTCCGATCGGATCGTTGTAATCCCAATCCACATGGCTCTCGTTCCAGAAAGGACTCTGCTCTTCCTGGCACACGGATGCAAAGTGAAACGAACTAATGAGATTGCTAGGGTCAGGTTGACAGACGGTGGAGGCCGGAAAGGGCTGGCTGGGATCGCACCCCGGAATCGCGGGAGCGGGCCCTTGCAGGGGAGCAATCCCTGTTGCCGGATTGAACTGCGGCAAGCCGTCAAAGGACTGATCCGCAAAACCGTTTTGCGCCCAGTATTCGCGCATCGCACCGAAATAGTGATCCAGCGAACGATTCTCCTGGGCGAAGATGATAATGTGGTTCAGGCTTTGCAGGCTTCCGCCGGAGGTTGTCGGTGGCTGATTGCGCAAACCTTGGCACCCAACCAGAGTCACAAGAGAAGTCAGACCCGAAAGCAGAGCCAAACCTAGCCGATATCGGAATTTCACGAGGCACACTCCAGCCGGACTGCGAGCTTGAGATGACCATGGCCGTCCGACGGGTTGGTTGCGTCGATCAGCACCGGAACAGAGAAACGCAACTACGGGGTTGACCCCTTATTCCCTACCCTGAATCACGTAGAACCCGTCCAACCGAGCAGGAACTGTTCTGTTGCACCCGCCCGGGATTGGCGTCCATATTGGGCATTTCCAGGAGGGTATATACCGTCGAATGATCAGCCACCTGCGTTGTCTCGCGCAGAAATCACACTTCCTGTTCATCCCCGCCGGCGACGCGCGAGGCGGCCTTGCACAAGTCTCGCCTTCCGCTTCGAGCCCTACCTGTCGCAGGCCCTGCCGATGTTCAATCCGCCATTCGAAGTGCTGAAGTTGCATGCAAGGCAGCGCAAGCGATGCGCTCGAAAGGCGCCTTTTCCAGCCGACGTGGTCGCAACATGCGCCGGACCGCCACTTCCTTCCCACCCTGCCACGCCGACCACGTCTGGCGGACCCGCTTCCGGATCCGGAAGCGGGCTTGAGTCGATCAACCACCTGCACCCGCCTGTTCCCGATAATTCGACCTTGATTCAATGACGAGGCAGCGGGAGCCACCGGCGCGGCCCGCACTGTATGCGAGGAATCGCGGTCTCTCGGCGAGTCAATTGGGAGGGAACAGACCGGACTGTTCTCTCGGAGGGCTTTTCTTCGGTTCGTCACAGCGCGGCAGACCCCGCTCAATCGCCGTTCCCTCCTCGTAATCATTCCAGGTAGCAATTAGGACAAATGGAATGGGGTGCGACGGGTCGTTATTCTCGTCGAACAAACGTAGCGTGTCCTCGAACGTCTTTCCGCACCGTGCATCGATGTGGCGGTTCAAACTCCAGGAAGCCTTCGTGTCGTTGAAGCCCGGCCACACTCCGCCTACAGTAATCTCGTCTGGGTACTTGGAACGCATCTTCGCATAGAAATCGCGCAAGTAGTCTTCGCCCCAGGCTCGGCCGTCCACGGTCCACCCCTTGCTTCCGGGATGGACCCACGCGTACTGACCGTCGAAGGCTTTGGCGAATTGCGGGGGTGGGTCGTCTGCGTACAGCAGAATCGGTGGCGATTCCCACTGATTTACCTGCTGGCGCACCTGATTCCAATCGGTGTGGCCGCGCTTGGGAAACACAAAGACGACCGGCCGTCCCCGGTACAGCAGGTACGCATCGCGTCCCGGCGCGCCTGGTCCGATATATTTCCGGTACGCTAGATCGAGCGCCTCCATGGCGTCGTCCGTTGCGTGTCCGTTGTCATCCTGGGTTTCGTCATACATAAGCGCAATGTGAAAGTGCTGCTCGCTGGCAATCCGCTCGAGGAGCGCAGCACTGCGGTCGAGAAAGGGACGCCGTGCACCATACCAGTCCACCACGAAGGCGTAGATGGCCATGTTGCGGGCACTCTCAATCTGCTTGCGCAAGACGTTTGGATCCTGGCTGTTATAGCCGACATCGATGTGTTCGGGGTCGCCGAACCAGGGCTGGTAGTCCGCGAGAACTTTGGGATTGCCCGAGGTTTCAGGGATGTCCCTGAGCGCGAGGTTTCGTGAACTCGCGCGATGGCATCCGCTCGGCACAAAGCTCAACGTCACGGCATACGCCCAAAGGGCATACTGGTAAAGTTTCATCCACCATTTCCCGCTCCGGTTACGATGACACGACGCCACCAAGAGTTGGCTCGAAGCCGGCATTCTCAGCCAAGCCTCAGGGTTTGGCGGAGACCTCCTCGAGGTCTCGAACGTACCAACCATCGGCTCCCGGGGTCATCACAACCAAGTACTCGTGCGGAGAATTCTGGGTAGTGAGCAACTTGTTTCCCTCGTAGGTCTGGACCTCCAACTGAACCCGGTCGAGAAGCTGCATCGCAGTCCCGTCCATGGAATAAAAAACCGCTTGCAGACGGTGGCCGCGATCGACCATGCGGACGTGGACTCCTGCCTGCTTTTGCTCGTTGATTCTCTGTATAAGACGATCCTTCGCGAATCCCACGAACTCTTCACCGATCCGCTCGCTCTGGTCGGATTCCAAGGCGCCCGCCAGATCACGCCATGCCAATGCATAGTGGCGCGCTACCGTCGTCCCCGTGAGCTCTTCGATCGGCCGGGGAACCAGTCCGTCGGCATCCAGGTGGACTTCGGGCAGCGACTGGCCGACCGCCAGAATCGAAGCTGCGATTGCAAAGGCCACAGCCTGAACGAACAGCGACAGGATATTCCTGACCACGAGCGCCACGTCGGCCATCCTCCTCATAGTTTTCCGTTGAGGGCAACTTCGTTGCCCAGCACGACACCGCAGGCAACGCTGATCTCCGCCGGGCCTTCGAGGCGGAATTCGGTTCGCGCCACACCTTTCTTGATCGGCGTGTCCACCGTGGTTTTGCCCGACTTATCAACCTTGGTGAAGGAAACGACAGTGCCATCGGGAAGAGCATTGCCGTTGCAATCACGCACCGGATCGGTTTCGAGGGTCACCGTCTTCCCGCTGGCTACGGCTTTCATCCGCAATCCGCAGGCCTCTGCCGCGACCTGCTGGATCACTCGCGCCTCTTCCACCTTGCCCAGGACCGCGGTCACCAGAATCGTTCCCTCATGTGGCGTCGAACCCATGCGCATCCAGGCCACACCGTCCCGCGTGAAACTGTGCCGTGAGAGGACCGCCCCGCCGGCCGGGGTAATGCGGAAATCCACCCTTGCCGGGCTCAAGACCAGATTGAAGTAGGGGTCAAAAACAAACGCGGTGCCGTCGATCGAATCGGGAGCGGAAACCGGCACCCGCGAAGGATGCAGAAAGAAGCTCAAGTGCGCGGGTTGCGCGGCCTTTACCTCGAACTCTTCGGAAATGCATGCCGGATCGCAGAGGATGGCCTGGTAGCGGCCCGCCGTATGCACATCGCCGGAGTGAATCTCGAGATCGCTCCCCAGACTCACGGTACGTTTCACCACATGGTCGGGCCCCACCAGATAGAAAGTGGCTTGCCCCGAACCCCCGAGCGCGATCGAGAAGGATTGGCCTGCTTCCACCACGGCGGGCAGATGCAATTCGGCAGCGCTTGCCCAGACGGGCAGCAGGCACAGCAAGGCCGCGCCCATCAGGCGCTTGCGGGGTGGGAAAATGCCTCGGCTCGTGCGCTTCATGCTAGCTGCTCGATCGCGAATAGTGATTGACAATGACGCGATAATTCTTCAGCCGTGCCGCGATGTCATCCGGGATGTCGACAGCGAACGATACGGGCACTTGCGGCATGAGCGCCTGATCCACATAATCATCGGCGACCCAGATTACTTTCCCCGAGTCGTCATAGTACGCTGCCAGAACCTGCGCGATGTTGACGGGCCGGCCGCTTTGATTCACCAATTGACCCTTTAACACCGTCCGGTCCAATCTGTTGTCTTTGCTTACCGCCTGGTCGCTGACCGCAATCACCGGATCCGCGCTGGCCGGGACCAACAGAGCACGCGCATCCATGCGCACGCTCTTGACCGCATCCAGGCGGACACCCGGAAAGTCGATACGATACGGCGAAACTTGCTTGGGCAGCAGCACATGCGAAATGAGATCAAAGCTGCCCTCTTCCTCAATGGGAGATCCGTCCGCTTTCAGCAGCGACGCATTTACGTTCAAGTACGCGGGAACGGTATCTTCATTCTCGACTTCCCCGACAATCACCACGCGACCGGGACGCGAGATTGCGTTCATCGACGTTAGGCGCACTTTCGGCGAGTCAACGTCCTGCGCACCCCAGTTCTGCGAGGTGTTGCGGCCGATGACCTCCCAGCGCAAATAGTTCACCGCCGCCACCTGGAGAGGCACCGAGGCAGCAGTCGGTTTCGGCCAAACCACTCGCCAGGCCGATCCGGCGCGACGCAGAGGTAAATCCCACACGTCGTGGAGCGAGCCGAGCGCGCTTGACCAGCTCATCTCGACGCGGACCATGGCCTGATCGCGATCGATGTGCAGCGGCGAAACATCCGCAGTCTGCAGCGAGGAGTAGGTACGCAAACTGCCGTCGCTTCCGGCCACATCGCGAACAAAGGATGCAAAATCGGTATCACTGCTCCGATCGAGCGCGGCATAGGCCTGCTTGTAGTCGTGAGCCTGAATCTGGCGCATGAGAGCCTGCACGGCTTGTTCGGGAGTAACCGCAGAGACCCTGACCTGTTGCTTGAGTCCTCCGGATTGCAGCCAGGCAAAGGCCACCAAGACCGTGGTCGCCAGCGCAAGAAAAGTGACCAGACCCCAACTCTTCATGAGCGCACCCCACTGGCGTAAACGCCTTCCGGCACTTTCCGCGGGACAGCGATCTCTTCCTCCACGCGTCGGGGCTCAGCCAGCAACCACACCGACAGAATTGCCAGCAAGCTGCTGCCCATGGGCAGGATGCCCCAGATCCATCCCTCCCAGGGAGCCGGCACTGAATCCGACGCGATCTTCCGCGCGGGAGGCGCATCATCCTTGGACCACACGGTAATGGCGCCGGAGTCATAGCTCTCCACCTGGCGCCAGCCGCCAAAGACAAGGAGAGGCTCGTAGAACGGATCATGTACGAAAATGAATTTCAAGCCATAGTGGTTGGCGTGCTGGAGCATGGCGCGGAGAGAATCCATGCCGGCCGCACCGAAAAACTTTGCACTGGTCAATTGCGCTGCGCCGTAACGGGTCATCTCGGGTAGCAGGCGGGCCGAGTTATATTCGCCATCCACACTGTTCGCCGCCGCATAGGTCGAGACCTTGGAGAGAGCGTTGCCGAATCCAAGAGTGAGATAGCGGTACTGATCGTGGCCATCACGATTCAGGAAGGCGACGACGGAATCGATATTGAGCGAACTCGACGTTTTGAAGGGGCTCCAGGTCAGCCAACCCAAAGCAAGCGCCAGGCTGGCGATGGCCGCTGTACTGACGCCGATCGCACCCCAGCGTGGAAAACGATCGATCACTTGCTCGACCAGCAATCCCACGATCGGCAGTGCAAGCACCGAGGCCCACAGGGTGAACCGTTCGTAGGTCAGAATTTCAAAGGCCCGACCGAAGATCCAGCGCGGAACCGGGGTTGTGCCGCCGAGCGCAATCAGGAACGTACACCAGAAGGCAAGCAGCAGCACCCGCAAACGAGGGTTCGAGGCACCCTTGGCCACGATGAAGGGCAACGCCAGGATCAAAGCGCCGTAGGGCACGATGAAGTAATTCATTCCGTAGAGCCAATTCATTAGAAAGTTCGAACGGCTCGCGTGCGGAATGGGCATCTGCTCGATGGGGTGTCGAATGATGGCAATCCAGTAAGGCAACAGGACGACGCCAACTCCGATCGCGGAAATCGCGGCGAAGACGAGGCCACGCCCGATCACCGCGACGCCGGATTTCTCCCTCTCCCGGCCGTCGTACCAGGCCAACCACCACACCGGCAAAGCAAACAGAACGGAGCCAAACAGGAGCGTGACGTGATGGGCCGAGGCGGCGGCCAGCGTGAGCGCAATCCCCTTCAGCAACGACCGCCAACTGGCCGAGATGCACCACGAATAGAAATATGGCAGCGCCAGAAAATACAGCGGGGCCGACATCGTGGTGGGTAGTTGCCCCGCCGAATAGACAAGAAATGCGAGGCTGCCGGCAAACACGGCCAGCACCCCGGCATAGCTGGCCGCGCGCTCATTCACCCAAAGCCGCGCGAACCGGTAAGTGCCCACTGCGAGCAGCACGACGGCAGCCAACTGCACCAGCATGAAGGCCTCGGTGAGCCCCACGAGATAGGAGAGCAACGCAATCCATTGGTGAGTCAGAGGAGGATACGTGGTTTGGGAGAAGCCACCAAACCACTTCTCATTCCAGGGATCGAACCAATGCTGCGCGTAGTGCGATGCAAAGAAGATATGCAAGTTTGCGTCGTAGGAGGTTGTTGCCGGCAGTTGCATCACGAGCAAAGGTCCATGAATCGCGAGCGCCAGCAGAACGATGGCAGCAACGGGAATCGGACGTTGCCACACGCTAGTCTCGGCCGCAAGTGCAAATGTTTCCTGGTGGTCTCTCACTGGTTGTCTCTACCTGAATCGCAGCGTTTGATTCCCGGAGCCAGACAAAGGTTGGCAGGCATTCTTTAGCCGGGCAAAAGTTGGTAGGGATTCTGCAGGGCGGCGCGCGAAGGGCACCAACCGCAGCGGGAGTTTCCGGCATCTGAGGACGACGTAAGGGGCGGTGTGTCACCTGTCAGAGCCAGCCAGATTATCAGCCAGCAGGCTTGGGAGGAGGGAGGAATGGTGCAATCGGCGTTCTGGGGTTCGGTGCGGCTTGCAATTCTGGGTGTCTCCGTGGCCAGCGCCGCTCAAACTTTTGATGTGAACGGCCAGACCTCCTCCACTGTCCCTGCGCCTGCAAAAAAACGGCTCACCAGGCCTGCCCAAAACGAGACCGGGATGGGCTGGGGCGCGAGCATCGAAGTGGCACGCGAGGCGCGAGCCGCACAGACCGCGCTGCAGCACGGAGACGCCACTGGCGCGACCACGCATGCCCAGCGCGCGGTCAATGCCGCTCCGCAGAATTTCGAACTCTGGTTTACGCTGGCCTACGCCGCCCGGCTGAGCCGGCAATATTCCCTGTCGGTCGATGCGTATCGCCACGGTCTTACTCTGAAGCCGTCTTCAGTGGCGGGTCTTTCCGGCCTGGCGCAAACCTATGCTCGGATGGGGCGCGAGCCGGAGGCGGAACAAACGCTCGAACAGGTGTTGGCGGCCGATCCCAAGAGCGAAGCGGATCTTCAGCTTGCCGGCGAACTACTGCTTGCCACCGATCCCAAACGAGCCCTGGAATATCTGCTGCGCTCGGAAAGCGTAAAGGCATCCCCGCGAACCGAGCTTCTGCTGGCCCGCGCCTACCAGGCAACGGGCGATGCCGAGTCGGCGCACAAGATGCTGGAGCGAGCGCGCAGTTCGGCTCCCACCAATTCCGAGGTGCTGCGAGCGGTTGCCTCTTACTACCGCGACACCGGCCAGTACGGGGCGGCGATCCACGCTCTCGAGGGCCTGCCCACAAAGGATGTGAATGCGCTCGAGGAACTGGGATACTCCTATACCCTGGCTGGCGACGCACACGCGGCGGCACGCAGTTACAGCGCAGCCGCCAGCCGAGCGCCGACGGACATTCAAGCCCAGCTCGGTGCCGCGCAAGCCATGCTTAATGCCGGGGAGTTCGATAAGGCCGCTACCCTTCTGGACCGCGCCGCCAGGCTGCATCCCGATCACTATCGCGTCGATGCGTTGCGGGGGCGGCTGGACGCAGCTCAGCATCGGAACGAGATTGCCATCCGCGAATACGAGGCGGCTCTCCAGCACCTGCCTGAAGGTGCAGCGGAGGGTGTGCTCTATCCCATCTCGTTGCGCGTTGACCTTGCCCAGGTCTACCGCGATGCCGGCGACACGGCCAACGCAGAACGCGTGTCGAACGATGCCTCCAGAGCGATCGCCGCTCTCGCGGTTGGCGGCCCCGCGCGGCCCGAATTTTTGCGGCTGCGAGCAGCGACGGAAGTGGCTGCAGACAAAGTTGATGCCGCCGAAAGAGATTTGAAAGAGGCCCTCCAGCTCGAGCCTCGCAACGGCGTGTTGCTTCTCAACTACGCGAATCTTCTCTGGAAGGCGGATCGAAAAGAAGAAGCGCGGAAGACCTACCTTGCGGCGTTGGCGGTGGACTCATCGAATGCCAGCGCTTTGGGCGCACTCGGCTTTCTGTCGCGGGAGATGGGCGACGACAAGGCCGCACGCGGCTACTTCCTGGAACTCGCGAAGAAGCATTCCGACGACTACGTGGCGTATTTGGCCCTGGGTGATCTGTACAGCTCGACCCATCAGTTTTCGGAAGCGCTAGAGAGTTACGAGCGGGCCTTCCAGAGGTCGCCGCACAACCCGCTGATTATTTCCGGCGCGATGAATGCGGCTCTCGAAGCTCACCACCCCGCCCAAGCCAAGGAATGGCTGGCGCGCGCAACCGAGGGAGTGCGGCAAGATCCGCAAGTCATGCGAGAGCACGAGCGTTACTTGACCATGACCGGGAACTACGCGGAATCGGCTGATCTTGGGTATCAAGTGATTGAAAAGCTACCGAACGATCGTGAGGGGGTCGATTATCTTGCCTATGACCTTCTGTTTCTCCAGCGCCTCGATGAAGCGATGAAAATCGTAGACCGCTATCAATCAGTACTCCAGAACGATCGCGATCTGCCTCTGATCGCGGGGCATGTGCACGCCGACCACAACCAATACCAGGCGGCCATCCAGGACTTCACCCGCGCCCTGGAGATTGATCCTACGATGGCAGTCGGTTATATGAACCGAGGCTACGTGTACAACAACATGCGCCTGGCGACGAAGTCGGAGCAGGACTTCCGCAAGGCCTTGGCTCTGAATCCCCAGTATGGCGAAGCGCACCTCGGACTGGCCTACGCCCTGCTCCAGTCACGGCGTTCCACGGCGTCGCTCAAGGAGGCGGAGATAGCAAGCCGTTTACTTCCCGATGCGGAGAGCCTGCATCTTGTAAAAGCCGAGGCCTACCGTCAGCGCGCCATGCTGGCCCTGGCAGAGGGGGAATACCGGCAAGCGATCAAGCTGAACCCGAATGCCCCGGATTCCTACGTCGCACTCGCCGACGTGCAGTATCGGGCGCATAAATATGTAGCCTCGATGGAAACTTTGCAGCGAGCGCTCGCGGTCGCGCCCGACAACCCGATGATTTCGGCGCAGCTGGGACGGTCTTATGCGCGGCTGGGACGGTCGGCCGAAGCGATGCAAGCGATTGCGGCGGCGGAACGCGCGGGCGGACGCGATTACAAGGTCCTGCTGGTGACGGCCGACGCTTTGCGCATCGTGGGGCACCGCGACCAGGCGATGACAAGATACGCGCGGGCGCTGGAGAGCTCCGACGAAGATCGTCTTCGGGTCCGGCTCGCGCTGGGCCGCTTGTTTGCGGAGGAAGGCCACACAGCAGATGCGCAGCAACAGGTGGCGCTAGGATTTGCCGAGGCAAGAGTCGCGCCCACCGATGTCACCTCCGCCGACGATTATCTGAACGCTGCCGACATCCTCATGGGTATCCACGAGTACCCACTCGCACAGAACATGTACGGTCGCGCCCACGCGCTCGGCGCCGATGATACCGCAGTGACAGTCGGTATGGCGAACGCATCGCTGGCCACAGGCGATACGCGCAGCGCAGAGTTCCAATTGGCCAGCCTGCGCGACGATCCGGCGCGCGAGAACAACTATGACTTTCTTGTCGCCCAGGGCAACGTCTACCGGCAGCGCGGGGAAAAGGATCGGGCGCTCTCAACTTTCACCCTCGCCAACCAGCTGGATCCGCAAGACCCGGCGACTCGCACCGCAGAAATGGAACTGGCCGAAGAACAAGGCCGCCCTCTCACCGATCGTATCGGCATGATTTCGGATGTTCGCGTAGGCGCGGTGTTCGAAGACGAGAACATCTATCAGATGGACGCTCGCCTGCTCGGCGTGCAAAACAGCGGGCCCTTACCGCCGCCGCGGCGTTCGATCGAAACCTTCGCCGACTCACGCTTCCAATTCCGGCCGGCCTCGTTGCCTCCGATTCAGGGTTTTGTTGCGGAGCGCAATGCCGAGGGCAGCATCTCTTTTCCCAGTGAGCTTCTGATTCAGAATCGCAATACGTTCGACACGATCTTCAATGTTGCCGTGGCGCCGATTTTGCAACTCGGCAACGTGAAGGTGAGCGTGACACCCGGCCTGCAATACACGGTCCGGCGCGACACGCTGGCACCGGTGTTCATGAACCAGAATCTGTTTCGCCAGTTCCTGTATGTAGCCAGCAGCCCGATCGGCAACTGGCTCTCGTTTTCCGGCAACGTGATTCGGGAAGCGGGTCCATTCACGGAACAGACCCTGCATTCACGCGACTTTTCCGGCGCCCTCGATCTGCGCGTCGGCCGCCCCTGGGACAAGACCGCCCTGCTGACCGGGTACAGTGCTCGCGACCTTCTCTTCGGACCATCGGTCCATGAGTACTACCAGACGGTCTCCTACGCGGGACTGGAACGTAAATTCGGGTCCAGCATCCGCGTGTCGGCGGTGGCTGAGTTTTTGCGCGCTTGGCGGGTCGAAGGCAATCAGTACGCGATCGCGCAAACTTTGCGTCCGCGGTTTGGGCTCGACGCAAAACTCAAGCAGCGCTGGATGCTCTCCGCCTCGGGAGCATGGTCTTCCGGACGCGGCTTTCACGCCTACGACAATGTAACCACGAGTGTCATGCTCTCCTATACGCGCGAACAAGGATGGAGAAAGAACGCAGCCTCGGAGACCGCGTCCGTCTCTTACCCGTTGAGATTTTCCTGGGGCGTGCAACAGCAAACCTTTTATGACTTTTCCGGGCAAGGGCGAACGCAAGTGGTTCCCGCCGCGGAATTCACCTTTTGAGGCACTTGCCGCTGAGCCACTGACAGCCTGCTGGCGATCCGGAATTCCCTATGACGACACTTTCGGCAATCCAAGTCAGGGCAAGACCCAGCCCGCACGAAGTCTTGCGTGGACGCGTGGTGCGGGGCAGCGCCATCTTGTTGCTGAGCACAGCAGTGGTGGCCGTGACCAACCTGCTCTACAACATTCTCATCGTGCGGCTGTTGGGCGCTTCCGGCTTCGGCCATGCCTCGGCTTTATATACGCTGCTCATGCTGATGACGGCAATCACCCTATCGTTCCAGATCCTGGCCTCAAAGTTCATCGCCCGTAGTTCGGAGACCGTTGTCCGGGAGCAAATCTACTCGAGTCTGCTGCGCCGGGCCTGGCAGGTGGGCCTGGGGATAGCCTTACTCATTGCAGCCGGCAGCGCCTACCTCCAGTCGTATCTCAACCTGCCTTCGCAGCATGACCTGCTGTTGCTCGCAATCGCGGCCGCCGTGTACATACCGCTCGGAGTGCTTCGCGGAAGGATGCAAGGGCTGTACAACTTTCGCGGTCTGGCCGTCAATGTGGTGGTCGAGGTGGCAGTTAAGTTTGGCGCGGCCATGCTCTTGCTCCATGTCGGGATGGGCGTAACGGGTGTGATGACGGCGGCGCTGCTTTCCATAATCGCCGCGTACCTCGCCAGTGAACCGGGAGCCCGGTACCGGGCGACGACGGGATCGGTCAGGATCGCGCCTTTTGGTGAGGGCATGCAGGCCGTGCTGTACTTCATCGGCCAGGTGATTCTCAGCAACCTCGACATCTTGCTGGTGAAGCATTTCTTCCCGCCACCGGAAGCGGGGATCTACGCGGCCGTAGCTTTGGTGGGACGTGTCGTCTTCATGCTGTCATGGTCGGTGGTGAGCAGCATGTTTCCGGTGTCAGCCAGTCATCCGCACCGAAAGGGGGGGCGCTCCGCGCTGTACACCGCATTGCTCCTGGTTGGAACGGTCACATCCATATTCATCGCGGCGGTGGCGCTGGCACCGGAGACCCTGTGGACCCTGCTTTTAGGGAAGCCGTTCCTGCTCAACACGTCGTTCTCCGCGCTGTTGACAGAGTATGCGGTGATGACCGGTATCTATTGCATTGCCGTCGTCGTCATGATGTACGAAATTTCGCGGCGCACCGGCGCTGCGGCCTGGCTTCAGTTGGGCGCGAGCGTCCTGCTGGCGGGAGCCATCTGGCGGCATCACAATTCGTTGTCCCAGGTAATCCTGGTGCAAGTGCTCGTGATGTGCGGACTGCTGGTGGTGGTCACCTTCCTGCTCTTCGGCGAGCAAGACGAATCCGAGTCCTGTCGGTCGACTGCAGGACCTTTCCAGCGCCTGCGGCCTGTGCCGGAGGAGGAGATCATTGCGGAATTCCTGCGGGGTGAGTTCTATCATCCCGACTTTGATCCTTATCGGAGCGACTTCAAACATCTCGTGGAGCACGCCCATCTCGATCATCCTCAGGAAAACTTCATCCGAAAGATGTTGCTGTTCCGGCGACGAGGTCGCTTGTGGCGTGAACTGCCTGCCGATACCAAGTGGTGGGAGATTCAACTGACATCGCGCGACTTGGCCAGCCTGCAATCATTTCCGCGCAACGAGTGGAGGCGCTTTGCGGGAGGCGGGTTCTACCTTTCGGAAATGGTTGGCCGCATCGAAGCGGCACTGGCTCGCGGGCAACAGAGTCGGTTCCTGAGAAAACTGGCGGAGATCGCAACCGATCTTCGCGGAAACCATGTGCCCGATGTTGTGTTGCTAATCGGCGTCGACGAATGCCATCCCCTGACCATCATCGAAGGCAATCACCGCATGGCAGCGGCCATGCTCGCCATGCCCGAACAGGCGCACCGCCGCTTCCGTTTTTATTGCGGCTTGTCTCGCCGCATGAACTCTTGTTGTTGGCACAAGACGGACCTGCGTAGCCTGACCCGCTATGCTCGGCATACGGTCCATTACCTGTTCCGTGATGCAGATTTCTTGGTTGCGCGGGCGCTGCGGGAAAAGCTCTCTGCGATGGAAAGGCTGTGAGCGCCTGCGGGACAAACTCCCTGCGGTAGGGCTAGAGATTCATGGGTTGCGCGACACCAGGCTGATCGCGCGCACGTTGTAGCGGTCTCCATCGAACTCGGCCTGAACACTGACGTCGGCTCCTTCACGCAAAAGACGGAGGCTGTCGGCATCGAGCGACCCAATGGCAAGATCGCGAATACTTTGGTCGGAATCGGTGAACACGGTGAGGAGGCGCGAACGCAGGTCGAGGGAGACAATCCTCCCCTGAAATGTAAACGAACTGCCAGGTTCGGCAAGAATCTCAACCTTACTTGCTGCATTTTGCGTCGGAGAGAACGAGACTCGCACAAGCGTGCCAGGAGACAACGCCTGCGGCGTGACCGCTTGCCCACCGTTGCCAATCAACGTGCTGGGAGTAACGCGCAGTGAAATATTTTCCGGGCTCACGGGATCGCGCAGAGTGAGCTCGGACTTGGCTAGGTCGTACCGCACCACCTGCCCATTCAGCTCAGCCCCCTGGGATGAACCGGTTCTCACCGAAAGCGCGAACAGTTTTCCACTCTCGACCACGGTGTCCGCTGACACCACAGATCCAACCTGAATGCCGGTCAGAGGGGACCGCGAATTCTCGGGAGAAACAAGAAATTGGGTGCGCGGATCGAAGGCAAGCCGAACATTGCCGCCTCCGAATACGTGAATCCATAGCTCGTCGTGGATCGGGTCCAGCCGCTTGACTACCCCGCGCACCAGGCCCACCTTGGCGCCGTGCTTGCCGGGTGCGGTCAGGCCGTCTGCGACCGCGGCGGGGGCCCGCTGGCTGGCGTCGGGGACGGCGGGCACCGCGACCTGTGCGTGCACGCAACCGGAGACGGAAATCACCGCTCCGAGGACTCTTGCCCAGATCGACTTTCTCATCTCGCCTTGGATGCTCGGAACGGTGACTAGGTTGAGGCGGCCGACATCAGGTGTTTCCTGTAGTCCAACCCAACGGCCGCTTCAGACATCGAAGTGCCGGTGAGGTAATGAACCGAATGAAGCATTTAAGCCGGGCAGGAAAACAGCTTGCGATTCCGGGTTTGCTGGCGATGCAGTTTCTTGCTGGAACGAACCCGGGGTTCGCCCGCGATTTGCAGATCCCCCTTCCCGAGCGCAGTGTTTCCGCCCCCGGCGAGAAGCTGAACCGCAAAGGCGTGGCGGAACTGAAGCGCGGGCACCAAAAAAAGGCTGAGCGCCTCTTCTACCGGGCCTACCTGCTGGATCCGAATGACCCGTTCACGCTGAATAATCTCGGATATGTCGCTGAATTGCAGGGGGACGCCGACCGAGCCTTACGCTACTATGCCTTGGCAGCACAGGACCATACGAATGCCATTATTGCCCAGTCCAGCGAAGCGGCTCTCAAGGGCAAGCCCTTGGACCAAGTGTTTCGACAGGCTCGGGATTCAGATCAGGAGATTGGCAAGGTCAACGAACGTGCGATTGTGCTGCTTCAACAAGGTCGCGTGTTTGAAGCCAGGAACCTGCTGCAATCCGAGCTGTCGCGCTACCCAAACGATCCGTTTCTGCTCAACAATCTCGGCTACGCGATGGAAACTGTCGGAGATATCGAGGGGGCGTTACGATCTTACTCCGCAGCGGCCAGTGTGCACTCCACGCAGCGGGTTGTGTTGACTCCGCGCGAGAAATGGCGCGGCCGGCCAGTCACCGCGGTCGCCAAGGCAAACGCTACGGCCGTCAGTGAGCAGATTGCCCGGGGCGAAGGGGATGAGGCGGCGACCGCTCGCCTCAACCTGCGTGGGGTCGTGGCCCTCAACGACAACAACCCGTCGGCGGCGCGAGAGTTTTTCCTGCAGGCGTATCAACGGGACGCACAGAATGCGTTCACTCTGAACAATCTGGGCTATATCTCCGAGTTGGCGGGCGATCGGGAGAGCGCCGAAATGTATTACGAGGCGGCACGCTCGGGGCGAGATGCGAACGGCCGCGTCAGCTATGCCACGCGCCGCGACGCCGAAGGACAGAGAATCGAAAAGCTGGCCGACGATAATCAGTCGGATGTAGAGTCGACGTTGAAGGCGATTCAGGAGACCAAGCGCCGCACCCACAGACCCATTGAGCTTAAGCTTCGCGATGCGGCCTCGGAAAGCGGCGATCAAGGTTCCACTCCTGTTCCGCCCATTGCTGTGCCGGCCCCCGCTCTTCCAGCTCTGCCGCCTCCGAACTCCGAACCAGATCCGAACGGAATGCCACACCGGCAAACGGAAGATTCGTCGCCGCCGCAATAGCCGTGAGTTGCGACTCCGGTTCCCCGCGTGACGCTGTCGCGGTCATCGATCGATGCTATCCCAGTCTTGGACGACCGTGCTTCCCGGCTGCAGATGGATACAGGTGTCCATCTGGCCGCCGGCAGTGAAGGCCTTTTCTCCAGGAGCGGCATGAATGCGCAGGGCCGCGATTTCTATGGCGGGCAATCTGGACTCATCGCCGAGACTGAGGAATTGACCGGGGCTCGTTGTTTGCGAGCTGTTAACCGGGCCGGTCACGACTACCGTCGGAGTGGCCGCGAATGCGCACCAGCTCAGAAGCAAAGGGGGCAGCAGGAAAAAAAGGAAAACGCTTTACGAGGACTAGGCTTTGGATCCGGCAATCTCGTCCTCGTCCTGCCATCTTTGAATCCTCTCGCCCACCGTGCGAGCAAGTTCATCCGCGCCTTGGAATCGACGGGGAGTTTGACCGGCGCGACGCAGGTTGGCCGCCAATTGCAGCGTCTTGATGCGCTCGTGTTGGCGGAAGGACCGGATGTATTCCCGCACCACGCGCGGCATGCTCATGGCAACCCCAGCGGCGTAACTTTGCCACGCCATTTGTTTCAGTTCATCCGGACAATGCAAGGCACGGAGCAATTGTTCGACCAGGCTATCTGCATCGCCTGGCGTGAAGAACCTGATGGCAATCCCCTCGTGCTCCGCGATTTCCCGAAAGTCCCGGATGGCGGAAGCGATGACCGGGACCCCATACTGCGCGGCGAGATGGGCCACACCGCTGGATCCAGCCGACGAAGTGTATGGCATCACCGCCAGGCTGGCCTCACGAAACAGGTTGGCAATTGACTCCTCGGGCACATAGCCTAGAAAGCGAACGCGATCGTTCGCATAGCGCTGCGCCATCGAGCTCACATAGCCGGGGGTCTTGGGATGATCCCCGCCCGCGATTACCAGTCTTGCATCGGGGAACTTCGTTGCCACCCGGTCGAACGCCTCGATCAGTAGCTCGAGACGCTTATAGGTCCCCCACTTTCCGAAGGCAAGAATGCGGTGGTTCGGGTTTCCCCGCCGAGTGAAGTCGGGAGCGTCCGGCTTACCGGCGAAGATCCCATGCAAGCGCACACTGACCCGGCCACGCCCGTATTTTTCGTCCAATGTCCGACGATAGGTGGGCAAGAGTACGGAAAGCGAGTTCGCGCTCAACAGTAGATGCGTCGCCAGCCAACCTCCGGCTCGATAGAGCCGGGGCGAGGTGACGGCAGCATCATCCAAGTCGACGGTCTCGAACAACTGGTGCAGCGTAACGTGCGAGTACACTCCGCTCAGTCGTGCGGCAATCGGGGCCACCAGGCCCAGCATCGCCGGCAGGGGGCGGGCCCCGAAGCTGGCGAAACCCAGATTAAACCAGGCCACATGGGGCTTCACCTTCCGAATCGCGCTCAGCAGAGTGGCAATATTGCTCTGCCGTCCGAATCCCCAACAGCGAACGACCCTGAAATTGGGCAATTCATCGCCGGGCGCGGGAAGATAATCTGCCAAGACCGTCAGATCAACACACTTCTCCTGCCGAAGCTGGTCTGCCACATGGAAACCATATTCATTGAGCGCATGGCGACTCGGCGGAAACGAGGTGATGAAGGCAATCTTCATGGCTCGCTCGAACGCAACACCCGATCCCGTGAGAGTCGGCCCAGGAGGTGCAAGTAGTGCAAGGCGACGGTTGCATTCGCCTTGCTTCTGCCCGCCCGGCGAAGACCGAATCGATAAGCGATCTCCTGTGCTGTCTGGATCCGTCCGCGCACCAGGATTTCAAGCAAGAGTTTGAAGCCGGTGGTTTGAAACGATAGGCCCTCGATGCAGCGGCGATGGACTACGAAAAAACCCGACATCGGATCGGTGACCCTCAGGTTCTTCCTGCAGATCAGAGGTTCGGCCGCCAGCGTGCTCAGCCGGGAAACGGCGGCGCGCAGTGGATTCCACCCCTTGGTTCCGTGATCGCGCACGTAGCGACTGGCGATGGCGATATCGCCTCGTTCGGCTGCCTTCAACAGCTCTGGCAGCAACTCCGGGGGGTGCTGCAGGTCGGCATCGATCACACCGAGCAGGTTCGCTCGCGATTGACTCCAGCCATACAGCACCGCCCCGGCCAAGCCCCGTTTTCCCGCGCGTGCGAGGAAGCGAATCCGCGGATCCCGCCGTGTCCACTCATGAACCTGCTCGACTGTCCCGTCAGTGCTTCCATCGTCGACGACTATGATCTCGTATTCATAACGCGTCTCGCTCAATGCATCGGTTAGTTCCTGCAGTATCTGGTCGATATTCCCCGTTTCATTGAGCGTTGGTACGACGACGGCAAAACCATTCTCAGAAATCCCCTCTATCATCCAGGCCCCCCGTTCAGTAACGCGCAGGCCTTGGATGGAACTTACATACTCGCGGTTGGATTGTTTTGCACACTACAGGAACTCTGCAGCCGGACTACCGCACTGTCCGCAGCAAGCTCAGTCTTTCCCTCGAGTGCCGCACCCTCTAGGAGCCGCGACCGGCAGATTTCAATATGGATTTGATTGGCCACGTCCTCGGCCGTGGCGCTCGGAATGATGATCAGCTGCGGAACAAGTTCCCTAAGCCGCAGGAATTCCCAACGATTGCGATGCACGAACTCCAGAGGATATTCCGGCTTCCTGGCAAACGCTTCTGTAGGCGACGCATCGAGGATGAAAGCCAGGTCGGGAGCCGGCGACAGTTTCAAGAGAACCCTGGCGTACGTGCGTGCTGCCAACGACTGCGAATAGATGTTCGCGATTTGATCGTAGATATAGCGATCAAAGATCACCACGTCAGAGTCTTGCAAGGGTGGACTCGCCAGCATGTGGTGCAGTCGAGCAACCTCCAGCAGATACAATCCCGACCGCGCTGCGGTCAAATACCATTTCCGAACGTGTTTACTGTTCTTGGGGGCGAACGAACCCTCCGCCGAGTGCTCCTCCTGATCACCGTGCACAGCCCGCTGGCCGATTCCGGCGCGCATTTTCGACCAGACCGCAACGTGGTCCCAGAAGCTGAGTCGTAACACGCGAAAGCCCCGTTGCTGCAGGCACTCCGAGACGCGCTCGATTTGCGTGGTCTTCCCCGCACCGTCGATTCCCGAAAAGGTAATCAGGAATGGGCGCGAGGCAATCGCTGGCGAATCGACTTTATTAAGAGCCATTGATTGGAAACTCCGTGAATAAGAGCGATTAACTGGAAACGCCGCGGTTCAGGGATGAATCGATGCTGCAGCACCGGGCGGCCGTGCCGGACTCCCCTGCGACAAAGCGACAACCGCACCGACGGCGATTCCAGCTCCCGCCAGCAAACCCAATTTGATCAGGAGTGAGCGATGCCCCCGCTGCCGGGCGGGTGCCACGGCTGCGCCACTGGGCTGCGCCGCCGGAGCTCCTTTCACATCGGCCGCCTTCGCGCCCGCCGTTCCCGAAGGAGCGGGCGCAGGCTGCTGGCTCGGCGGCTGTGCGGGCTGGGATTGCGGGGCATCCGGCAACGAATCGCCCTGCCTCTGGCCTTCAGGGTTGGCCTCGCCAGACTGGGGGTTCGCCCATAGAGGCGTCTCGCTCCACATCAGAAATGCCACCGCCAGCACGGCGATGGAGAAGCAATGTAAAGATCTGTGGCCTGTCCGATTCATTTCCATTTAGGCACTCCAAGGTCTTTGAGATTGGGCCGGACTTCGATTTTCCGCGCACTCCGTGGCCGCAACCTGCGGACAGGCAAGCGCTTCTTCAACCGAATCGAAGACGGGCACGAGCGAACAAATACGGGTTACCTCGAGAAGCACTCGGTTACCGCGAGCGCCCGCGACAAAGAGCACCTGCGCATCTCGCCCCGCTCCTTGCGCTGCGCACGCCAGAAGTAATTCAATGTCTTCGTGACTCAAAGTCAAACAGCCTGATAGATCCACCACCAGCGGAGATCCGGAAACGCGCAGAGCGTGTAGCAGCCCTTTCCGCAGCGCGCGGCGCCCCGTTGACCTCGAAGCGCAGGGAAATGGCGCGATGATAGGCGCAGACGATTTCATAGATGTACCTGGAGCCACGGCTGCGTGGCGGCGGCCGAACGAGCGGCGGCCTGGGCGAAGGCGCCAGCGGCTCGAGGAAAAAAATCGATCGCTTGCTCGTGGACTGCCGGATTGCCCGATGCACGCCGATCAATCCTGCCTCCCAGTCCTGCCGGCTGCAGATCCGCCACTACCCCCGAGGCCAGATCTTCCAAATATCTGCCGTCCACCAGTTTGTGCCGAATCAGCAGACCCGGCGCCAGGTACGTCTGCGGCAAAACCGTGGACCGCTCCACCGTGGTTCCGCAATCCACCACACAATCGCTCTCGACCGACGCAAAAGGACCAATGGTTGCCCCAGCGCGGACGATGGTGCGCGCCCCAATATAGGTGGGACCGTTGACGCGCACGGAATCTGCGAGACTCACCCCTTCTCCGATCCAGACCTGATCGCGAATCTGTGTCCCGAACGGTCGCATCGCGCAGGCCCCGGTCAAACCATCCCCAACTAACTCCTGTCTTTCTCTCGCTGCCAAAATGCGCTTGGCATATCCGCGAAATTGATACGGAATTCGCCCACGACTGGTGGTGGGAGGGAAAAATTCGTGCTCCCCGGTCAGTGGCAACTCGCGAGGATTCAGCAGGCAAACTCCAAGCTGGCCTTGCTCATCATGGGCCTCGGTAACCGGGTTTCGCCGCTCGCAATGAAAGCGAAGTAGATCGGCAAGATCGATCTCCGCATACGATTTGAGCTTAATCAAGAGAAGCTGCTCGACTCCCGCTCGGGCAAACTCGGGCAGCGCAACACAGGCCGCGCTGTCATCGCATGCACTGGCGGTGAGCCACAACGTTTGTACGCCCACCTTGCGGACGCGTTCGGTCCACGAATGCAAAACGTCATTGCCTAAAATCGGCATCCGCGAGGAATAAAACGGTCGCGGATTGCGAGCCACCGCTGAAACCCGCGATTGAGTTTCCTGGACTGCGGCGAGGTCTTCCCTGTTTGGAACCACTACCACTGCACCCAAATCCACGCGCTTATTTCCTTTCTGAAACGCCGGGACAGCTGAATTTCCCCCGAACTCCTCATCGCGTCAGTTCGTTTCGCGATTGCCGGGTCTTTGAGATGTTGGGGATATGGTTCGGAGATGCCGAAAGGAACGAAAATACAGTATCGCGGTGGCATGTATAAGGGGAAACCTTTAGAAAGGGGCCGACGTTCGAGCTCCCGATTCCGCTGATGAAGTTCTGATTCGCGCGCCATGCACTTCCGAGTATCCTTTCGGCGCAATCTTGCTTGAGGCGAACGTTCAGTCGACGTAGAATTTTCCACAATCTACCCCAAATCCTGTAGGAACGTTCGCAGACGTACCCTACGTCCGGAGTACGCGATGAAAACCCTTCTCCTCCTGCTGGCACTCGGTGCGTCAACCCTTGTCTCAGCCAGCGTCTCGGTTTCGGCCCCAGCCAACGGAAGCCATGTCAGTCCAACGGTGCAGTACGTGGCCTCGGCCAGTTCCTCTTGCGCAAAAGGCGTCTCCGCCATGGGAATCTATACCGCGCCCGGCGTGCTGGCCTACTCCGCGCCAGGCTCGCAACTCAATACCCTGCTTACTCTTAACCCTGGCGTCTATAACACGACGGTTGAGGAATGGGATAACTGCGGGGGAGCATCCGTCGCTCCGGTCACGATCACGGTGGGAGGCGGCGGGCAAGTCACCGTGAGCGAACCGCCGAATAACGGCACGGTGAGTCCGACAGTACAGTATGTGGCATCGGCGAGTTCCCCTTGCGCCACCGGTGTCGCCGCCATGGGAATCTATACCGCGCCCGGCGTGCTGGCCTACTCCACGCCCGGCGCCCAGCTTAATACGCTGCTCACGCTTGGCGCAGGCGTGTACCACACGGTGGTCGAGGAGTGGGATAACTGCGGCGGAGCTGCCGTGACACCGGTCACGATCACCGTCGGAGGCGGCGGTTTGTTTGGCGGTCTTCAACGGCAGTCAGGATGGACCGGATATGCGCTGCTGCCCCCGCAATACAACATCTGCACTTACTGCCAGCCCTCAGGCCCGCAGACCACCTGGGCGATGACGCAGAATATTTCGTCGCCCTCGCTCAGCGGACATTCAACCCGCATGGACATTGGCGGGCAGACCGACTACTCCGATGTCCTCTGGAACAATCACCTCATTGGGGACTTCTCCTCGCAGGGTATGCCCGACTATAATCACACGATTGTCCCCAGCATCCACAACTTCACTTACGATGTCTATTTTTACGCCCAGGATCTCGGCGCCTCCCAGGCGCTGGAATTCGATATCAACCAGTTTGTTGATGGTAATTCCTACATCTGGGGACACGAATGCCGCGTGGCGGGTGGCAATGAGTGGGACATCTGGGACAACCCTGGTCAGACGTGGCACCCGACGGGCGTGCCTTGCAACCCGTTGCCCAATGCCTGGAACCATCTTGTCCTCCAGGTTCAGCGCACCTCGGACAACCACCTGCTGTTCCAATCGATCACCCTCAACGGGGCGACCTCAGCGCTCAACTACTACGAGGATCCCACGCCGACGACGTGGTATGGCGTGACCATCAACTACCAGCAGGACGGAAACTACGCGCAGACACCTTATTCCATCTGGCTGGACAATTTGAACTTCTCCTATTGGTAAGGGCGCACTTTTGCTGCTTGCGCGGCCCTCGAATACGGTCCCCTCCGATTGGCTGGAGGGGATCGGCTTGTCCTTGTCAGGGGATGGTGGTGAAGTCTCACTGTTCTATCCGCCCCCGAGGGTAGAGCACGCGAGAAGGGCAAAAACTTTTTCCGGCCTTGAGATTAGAAAACTTCCAACCAACTCTCTGTCTCTGAAATTCATCTAGTTCTCGAGAATTCCGAAGGGAGTCTACGCTTTTGCTGTTCACCATAGCGGGAGGAAGGGATACTGGCGCCGTTTGTCACGGCGGTCTGGCAACGATTGCCGGAGTCTTGGTTTGCTGCCTGACTTTTGCCAGCGTGAGTTCGGCCCAGAGCACAAGCCCTCCTTCTGCGCCGCCGGATACGACCAGCAACGTCACACCGGATGCCACCTCGCCCCAGGATGACGAATCCCCTACTTTCGTCTTCAAGAAAGAGGTAGAAGAAGTCATCTTGCATGCGACTGTGGTGGACGATCAGAATCGTCTCATCACCAGTCTCGACCGCGACAAATTTGCGGTATACGAAGATGGCAAACTGCAGCAGCTAACTTCCTTTCGCATGGAGCGTGTTCCGGTCGCACTGGGAATTTTGATCGACAACTCGGGCTCGATGTTGCCGAAGCGGGCGAAAGTCAACGAGGCAGCCCTGCAACTGGTAGATGCCAGCCAGCAGGAGGATCGAGTATTCGTCGTCAACTTCGACGAAGATGCATTCCTTGACCAGGACTATACCCAGGACGTAAGCAAACTGAGAGCGGCCTTGCAGCGTGTGCAGACGCGGGGCAGCACTGCCCTCTACGATGCGATCATGGCAGCCGTCGATCACCTGAACCGGACCTCGACGTTGCAGAAGAAAGTTCTGTTAGTTGTGACCGACGGGCGAGACAACGCGAGCCAAACGACATTCCAAGAGGTTCTCCGAAAATTACAAACGAAGGACGGGCCGGTCCTCTACACCATCGCGCTCGATCAGACCAACGGGCGGGACGACAGCAATCGCCAATCCCTGCGTACCCTCTCCGAGGAAACCGGGGGCACGGCTTTCTTTCCATCGAGCCTCGATGAAGTCCAGTCGATCGCGAGGGCGATTGCCGAAGACATTCGAAATCAATACGTAATCGGCTACCACTCTTCAAATGCGCGCCCAGCGGGCAGCTATCATGCGATTCAGGTCCGGGCGATCGACGGATCCGCTCGACTGCGCGTGGCAACTCGCACCGGCTACTACTCCGGAAACAATGACAGCGCTACCAACTGACGGAATCCGAGAGATTCCCATACACTGCAACGGTAGTCTCTGCGTTGATCGTTTGATCGCTCATTAATATTGATTGATATTGACTGATATTTTCGGCCCCTGAATTCCAGAAAACATTCAGCCTTCGAAGCAACCCTATCGCTAGCTCGCCGCGTTCTCGTCATCCCACAGAAGCGGCAAAGCAAAGCGCCGCATCATGGTCGGACACGGTTGAGACCGCTAGTCGTATCCGCAGAGAAGCTCCAGTTCCGCGCCGACGAACCCCCACGAGTTCCAGGCCTCACCCCTGACCACGTTTTTGAACAGCTCGACTGCGGGGGCGCGGTTGTGATGATAGAGATACCAGTTCCCGACTCCATCACTCACGGTGTCGAAGGCTAGCTCACCTTCGAGATCTTTCGGACCCGTGGGCGGGCGCGGCAGTACAGTCTCTGCCGTAAGCTGTCCCTGATAGAAGCGCAGAAGACGCAAATAAAAATAGAGGTGGGGCTCGGTATTTGTAACCTCGGGCGTGATACGAACTAAAACCTGCGCCGCCTCTTGCTCCTTTCCCAAACGACGCAGCGAAACATAGAGCCAGTTTGAGCAATCCATCCGGCCGTCATTGCTTTTCGCCAACGCTCGCGCTCGGTCGAACGAAGCTGCCGCCTCATCGAATTCCCCGAGAAAATAATGCGCCACCCCAGATGATAATAGGCATCCAGCATCTCCGGAGCGAGCCTGGTTGCCTGCTCCAGGTCGTTCATGGCTGGCCTGAACTCCCGCAGTCCCAATTCCCGATGGCCGCGTTCGAGATAAGGATCCGCATTTTTCGGAGCAAAAGCTAACCCCTGCGTGAGGGTCGCGACTGCCTCTCTATACTGCCTTCGCGTTGCCTCTGCTTTGGAGACTTGCAGTATCCGCTCGACGCTCTTCGGATCTGCCGCAAGGCTTTGGCGAGCATCGAGACCCCTCTCGTCATCCGGCAATGCATAGAGTTTGCGCCCGAGACCGGACGTAACTTCGAAAGCGCCATGCCCGGCTTCGACGCCAGGCTGAGCCATCAGGCCGAAGGTGGAAATGAAGAAGAGCGCACCCAATCGCACCTTCGATCCCCATCTCCTTCGGAGGTTGCATCTCGCCCGCCCCATCTGTGCTCCCTCCCGGTTCGATGGTGCTATCTGCAGACCGTAACCACTCTTCAATCCGCCCGCGAAGCACCACGATCTGCGGCCTTTCGCCAAGCTCTGGCCCTCCGGCGCAGGAGCGCAGAACGGCGCCCGCAAACAGGATTGTGGTCACCCTGCCAAATAGCCTCCATCCACTGGCAAGACAGCGCCAGTCACCCAAGACGACTCATCACTCGCCAGATAGACCGCCAAACCCGCTATATCCTCGGGTCGTCCGAGCCTGCCGATCGGATGCGCAGCGGTTCTCTCTCGCCGAACCGCTGCTGGGTCGGGAGCGCGGTCAATCACCGCCGCCGTCAGATCCGTCTCTACGAACGACGGGCAAATCGCGTTGACCCGTATATTTTCATTCCCGTGATCGATGGCCATGCTCTTGGTCAACAGGACAACTGCACCCTTCGACGCAGCATAGGCCGCGCGGTTGCGAGCGCCGACGACGCCGAGCGTGGACGCCATGTTGATGATTGAACCGCCGCCAGCCTTTCTCATGTGCGGTAGCGCAGCCCGCGACAGCAGCCAAACCGCACGAACGTTTACGTCGAAGGTATTCCTCCAGTGTTCTTCGCTGATCTGCTCTGCGTTTCCAACATGCAAGACGCCGGCGTTGTTCAGTAAAAAATTCAATTCGCCAAAGTGGTTCACGGTCTCGTCAATCAATCGACTTACTTCACTCGTTTCGCAGACGTCCGCTGGAATCGGAAAGGCGCGATCACCAATTCTGTCAGCGACCTCCTTGACACGATCCCCTCGTCGGGCGACGAGCGCTACCTGCGCGCCTTCCCTGGCCAGAGCGATGGCGCATGCGCGTCCAATCCCACTGCCCGCCCCGGTGACGATCCCAATCTTGCCCTTCAGACGTTCACTCATGCCGAACCAGTTTAGCTGAACCGCATTGCGCCTGGATGAAAGCGGCGCAGAGACCGGTCTGCGGCGATCCTTCGATGCAACCCGCGGTCAGGAGGCATCGCGGTGATCGAGGGCGATGTCGAGGTCGTCTCCTTCCTCCAACCATGGGTTCGGCACGCGGCCAATCGCTTTTTAAGCCTAGGGGGGTGAGTCATGCCGCGTCAGGAAAGCCCTTAGCAGAACACGGGGACCGTATAGTCCCCTGAAGACGGACGGGGGGTAATACGGTTCAGTCCAAGCAATGAACAAACTGCCGTTTGCACCGATGGGACCGGATATTCCACGGTAAACACCATGTCCTCGGATATTTCACAAGATTGGCCGATGAAGGCGTGTATCTTGAAAGCGAGAGTTTTCAGAATGAGTAGCGCAGGGACTCGGTGAGCGAGTTGGCGTGAAAATAGCGTGGTTCGGTCGGGCCGACAAACGAACCTTCCCCGTACTGATAATAATTCCAACCCATGTTCCACGCCAGCTTATGGCCAATATCCACACTCAGGTTGGCTACCGGCTGCTGGTATTTGTACTGCAACGTGCCGAGAGGCTGCAGAACATTAAACTGGGGCACGCTGCCGTCCACACTGGTGATGCTGTAGCCGACGTTGGCCATTACGCGCTTCGCTGCCTTGAACCTGACAGCAGCCATTCCGAAATTAGTGTGGTTGGTGTAATACGAGTTGGCCATCAAATTATTGGCGGTATCGTTCCCTGCGCAATTATTGTTGTTGGCATTGGCCACGAAGGGAAGGATCACTCCTGTAGGCGGCGTGTCGTTGAAGCAGATCAGGGCATTCTGGATCACGCTGTTGAAGTTGTACGCCAGGTCCACGCCCAAGCGTTCGCGGGGCGCTACCGACGCGGTGAGGCCGTAGTTTTGGTTGTGGCCCACGTACTGGGTCTGCGCGTCGGCATTGGACTGTTGCAGAATGTTGACCGATCCGCCCAGGGTCGCCCACGCCCGGGGTGTGTACGTCGTCTGGAAGCGGTAGCGCGCTTCCTTGCGCGGCGACATGCGTACAAACACGGCGTTATAGTTCGTGTGCTCAAGATCAAAATTCAATCGCAAGGCGTGGGTGGGACGCGCCCAGAATCCGAGGAGGGCAGTTTTTTCCAGACCCACGAAATGGTCCAAGTCTCCAGGCAGATAATCGTTGAAGTGGTTGAAGTCCCGGTCGCCATAGCGGTAACCGATGCGCGCCCCCGCTTTTTTCGAAATGTCCCAGGCGAGTTCGTTCTGATTTCTCGTCCAGGTCTGGTTGAAGGACGAGAGGGTTGCGCTCGGTAGCGTGTTGGGCGTCGTAGCGCTCAACGAAGTCAGCAATGTGCATGGGGTGGGCGGCGCCGTGGTCGGACAGTCGCTGTCGACTTCGCTGAAATTGCCATTTTCCGGTATGCGGTAGGCCCAAAAGTAAAACTTCTCGATCAGGCGCAGATGTTTGGTCAGGTGCACCGTGGCCCCGAGATCGAGTACGTCCGAAATTCGGTTGGCGTTGGCTTCCCCGGTGCCGAGAAAGGCCCGGGTCGCGGTTCGGGTGATCAGGCCGTTGAAGGATTCCTCCAACGGCGTGCTCGAGGTTGAGGAGCTATAGGAGAACGAAGCGACCAGGTCTATGCGCTGGAAGTACTTGCTCCGCAGGCTGACGCGCTCGGTGGGCGTGGACGTACGGATCCGCTGATTCCGCGAGTAGTTGAAGTACGCGCTGCATGTGACATTGGTCAGGGTACCGCTGACAATTAGGCTGCTTTGGCCGGTCGGCACCCCGCAGGGTTCCTTGTTCACGGTGTCGATGCTCAAACCCAAGGAAACGGTACTTGCCGGCGTTGTGGGTACGAGTGCCTCATTAATGGGATGCAGTTGGTAATCTGTATCTCCCTTGTAGTAGTCGAGAAATTGGTCGTAGCCGAGGACGGTACGCGGCGCGATCCTAAAGTCCACTCCCAAGCGGTAGGAGTTCATGGTCGTGTTCCAGTTCTGCAGGAGCGAAGCTTCCGTACCCTCGTGGATGCTGCTATACGAAGGTCCGGTCATGTTGTTATGCGAATATCCCAAACGGAAGCTCACCGAAGACTGCGGAAGCAGCGTCAGGTCGAAGTCGCTCATGCGTCGCGTGGTAGCAAATTCGTGGGGCGAGTTCAGTACTGGAATCGATGGAGTCGACGTTGGGGGATTCAAGGGATTCGCCAGCAAGTCGTAGTCAGAGAAATACTGGTCGCGACGGAAACTGCCTTGCAGGTTGTACCACTTGTTCTTGTCCGCCCGCAGCCGCAAGGCGTTATTCGGATCGCCTCCCCATCCAAAACTGTTAAGGTAAAGATCGTCGAACAGCAACCCCTGGTGATCGACCGACTGCATCGTAAGTGTCTGGTCAAGTATTCGCGGGCCGGTCTGCAGGTTCACCAGGGTGTCGTACATATCGCTGCTGCCGCTGACGTTGTTGGAGCGGTAACCGAGCTCGGCCGACGAGTGAATCTGGTACCCGCCGCGGGTCACGCCATCGGGTTCGGCGGCCGGCGGAGGAGTCGGACTTGCGGTGGGAGTTTGAGCCAAGAGGGTTTCGGATGACGACACGATGAACCCGCACAAAAGCACCGCTGGCGCGATCGCCATTCGACGATGGCCGCGACCGCAGGAAACAGTCGACAAGCGCCGCGCGTGCCGGCGCAGGGACGCCCACTGCTCCCGCAGCGAAGATTGCGGAACGACTTTTCGCGGCAGCTCCATCGGCACTCCCTATTTAAAAAACACATCACTGAAATTGGAGCCATGAATCTGCGTGTGACACATGGTGCAGGCCTGATATTTCGTCGACTGATTGTGCGCAGGACCGATTGGTCCTCCCGCCGTCAACTGGCTCGAAAACGTGTGACACTGCAGACAAAGCATGTTCACAGGCATCACCTTGAGGAGCCGGGGATTGGTGGAACCGTGGGGCGAATGGCAACTGGTGCAGCCTTCCGTCTTCACAGGCACATGCTCATAGACGAAAGGACCCTGCTTGTCGGCATGACACTTGTAGCAAATAGCGTCGCCACTCGGCAGGCTCCTTAGCTGGCGCACGGTTCCGGTGCCGTGCGGGTTGTGGCAGTCATTGCATTGCACCAGACCCTCGTTGATGCGGTGGTGATAAGGTTTGGCAAAATCTGCCTTGGCGGAGGTATGGCATCCATAGCACAACTGCGGTTGCGCCTGGACAAGCAGAGCCTCTGTTTCCTTAGCGTGATGGGGCGAGTGGCAGTCTAGGCAGCCGACCTCGCTACTGGAGTGGGCGGACTCGGCGAAATGCGATTGTTCGTGAGATTCGGCGTGGCAATTTAGACAGCGCGCGCTGGTCTCTTGCCGGGACTTCCCCCCGAACACGAATATTTTGCTCTTGTCGCCGCCGCCGGCAACGTGGTCCGCTCCGGGACCGTGACAACCCTCACAACCTTGCTTCGAGGGGCCATCCTTCGTATTCAATGTGGTCTTCCAGTGCGGCGTTTTCTCCCATGCGCGATAGATCTCTTCGTGGCAGGTCTTGCAGGTTTCCGCTCCCACATACTTGGACAGTTCGGGCGAAGTCGTGCTCGAAACTGGCAGCGGAATGGATTGAACACTACCCGCAGCGGGCGGAGTAGTCTGGCCGGGAGCAAAAGCGGCGCCGCCGAGATAGAAGATCAACAGAAGCAGACTTGATTGTGCGGCCACGGCCCTCCGACACTTGCCATGGCGGCTAACGAGTCTCGTGGTGGCGGACGCGCGCAACTTACTACGCCATGCGCTCCTGCCTGGACGGTGATGGCTCGCGGCGATCATGCGGTTCATTCGGATGAATAAATTAACGTAGAGCAATTTGCAACGTTGCGGCTGGTCAATATTGCACACTTCAAGAAATCGGCAGGAGGAGCCGTAGCGCGACACTCCACGGCGGATGATTGGCCCGCAAGGCCTTGCGTTGGTCAGAACGCGGGAGATCGCGCTCCCGTCAACTTGGCGCCTCGAAGCGCCGTATCCTTCACGATGGCTCGCCCAAACCGCCTCATCAACGATGTATCGCTCACAAACGCACCACCAAGGCTGGCATCTGTCACTCAGGCAAGTTGGTGTTCCCCTGCAGTAGTATGATCGACAGCACCACGGGCGTTATCATTATGGCCTGAATGCTTGCCTCCGCAACTCATGAAACGGCACGTGCTCATCTACGGGCTCATTGGTGGGATCCTCGTTACCCTGCTGAAATGGACGGAGTACCGGTTCCTGGTAATTGAGCATTCGATCGAAATCTACGGTGGACTGATCGCGGCGACCTTCGCCGTTCTTGGTATCTGGCTCGGCCTGAAGTTGACGGCAGCGCGGCCGCAGATCATCGGCAAGGAAACCTCTGTCCCGGTCGCGGAGCCTTTCGTCCCGGACGCGAAAAAACGAGAGGACCTCGGCATCACTCGCCGCGAGCTTGAGGTCCTTGAACTGATAGCGCAAGGCATGAGCAACCGCGAGATCGCCGGCAAGCTCTATGTGAGCGAGAACACGGTCAAGACCCATTCCAGCCGCGTTTTCGACAAATTGGGAGCCAAACGACGAACGCAGGCGGTGCAACTCGGCAAGGACCTCGGATTGCTTCCTTAAAGGACTCACGCGAACGAGTGATTTTTCTGTTCTGCAGGCAGAATCACCCGAAAGGGTGACGACACGGACCCTGCCGGACGCGGTATGGTGTCTCCGCATTCAGGTTCACTCACGGAGACGAAAATATGAAAAAGACCCCACTGACGTTTGGGCTCATTTCCGGCGCTGTTTCCTCGCTCATGATGGTGGCCACCGTGCCTTGGGAGGACACCCTAGGCTGTGACAGGGGCGAGTTCGTCGGCTACACCATCATTGTGCTCTCGTTGTGGCTGGTGTTCTTCGGCATTCGCTCCTACCGCGACAACACCCTCGACGGGCAGATCACGTTCAGCAAAGCGTTTGCCCTCGGGATCTCCATTACCCTGATTTCGTGCGTCTGTTATGTTGTGACGTGGAAAGTTCTCTACTTCAACTTCCTGCACCGTTTCATGGACAAATGCAGCGCCTATATGGCCGAAAAGCTCAAGGTCTCGGGCACGAGTCCTGCCGCAGTCCAGGCGCAACTTCAGCAACTGGAAAAATACAAGCAGCTTTACGACAACCCGCTCTCCAACGCGGCGATGACCTTCCTCGAGCCCTTCCCGATCGGACTGGTCATCACGTTGATTTCCGCGGCATTGCTAAAGAATAAGGGCGCATTCACAACCATCACAATCGCCCCTGCCAGCATCCCCGAACCGGCCCCCACGCGTCCGGTCCTTAGCTTTTCGCTTTTCGGCTTCTCCCAAACCGAGGGCGGGGCGATTCGGGGCGTTTTGGCGGCCATTCCATTCGGAACTCGGCCGCCGGAGCCTACGGCCGCAGTCGACAGGGCTCGTTTGCAGCATCGCCGGATCGCCCCGGTCAACTGACCCGGGAATTTGCAAAGGCCCAGACGGTGCGAGCTATGCCGCTCGCCAGTCGTCGATGCCGACATCAAATCGCACATCGAGATTATTCTGCGGAACGCGACCACGTTTCGCTATCCTGTACGACTCGGCTTTTCCTTAATGCTCACAGGAATCGCGACGGAGAGTTGATTGTGAACAGTCCCCTGCTTTTTACGCAGCAACAGCATGAACAGGCCAGCGCGCTTCTAGCGAGATTCAACCAACGCTACCTTGCCTCACTCGAACAGCGCCCGGTTTACCCGAAACTGGACCGGCCAGTGCTGCGCGCGCTGAAGCAAGAGCCACTGCCACGCCGGGGGCAACCGTTAGAGGCGCTGTTTGAGGAGCTGGAGTGTGTGGTCGTGCCCAACTCCACGCACACCGCCCACCCGCGCTTTTTGCCTTACGTGCAGCCCTCCCCTAACGCACTCTCGCCGTATGCGGATCATGTGGCCGGCGCCCTCAACCAGAACTGCAACCTGTGGCATTTATCGCCGGCCGCCAATGCAGTGGAACAGTCGGTACTGCGCTGGTTTAGCGAACTCTTTGGCATGCCCGGCTCAGCCGGTGGCATTATCACGAGCGGCGGGTCGATGGCCAACCTGGTGGCACTCAATGCTGCGAGAGACCACGCGTCAGGCGACCAGGCGCGCAGCGAGGGTCTACAGTGCGGTCGAGCGCCGCTCGTACTCTACGCGTCCGAAGAAGTGCATTCCAGCATCGAAAAGGCGGTATCGATGCTGGGGCTGGGCACGCGTTACCTCCGCCACATAGCAACCGACGAACAGTTCCGCATCCGCCTGGACCTGCTTGCGCAGGCCGTGTCAGCCGATCGCGACGCGGGCCTCACTCCGTTTTGCGTCGTGGGGAGCGCCGGCACCGTGACCACGGGTGCGATCGACCCCATCGAAGCGCTGTCGCAGTTCTGCCGCGAACAGGGGCTGTGGCTGCACATTGACGGCGCCTATGGCGCGCTTGCCGCCTTGAGCGAACGCTTCAAGGGCCCGATGTCCGCGATCGGGGTCGAGGATTCGGTCTCGCTCGATCCGCACAAGTTCCTGTTCTGCGCCTTCGAGGCCGGCTGCGTGTTGGTGCGAGACCGACGGCATCTCCTTCATGCCTTCAGCTCCCAGCCGAGCTATCTCACTATGTCTGAAGACCCGGACTTTATCGACTTCGCAAATCAAGGTCCGCAACTCTTCACCTGCGTTCAAGGCGCTCAAGGTGTGGTGGTCGCTCAAGCACTTCGGTGCCGACGCTTACGGCCGGGTGATCGAGAATATGCACGATTTGGCCAGGTTCATGAACCAGCAGATTTCAGCCCGCCCAGCTTTCGAGTTGCTCGCACCTGTGGTATTCAACTGTGTGGGCTTCCGACTCGCGGAGAGGGACGACGAAGGCAACCGCCGTGTACTGAAAGCGCTGGTGGACGGCGGCACGGCCTTCCTAGGCCCGGCTTCGGTAAAAGGTCGCATCGGGCTGCGCGCCTGTTTCATGAACCTCCGCACCACCGAAACCGACGTGAAACTCATCCTCGACCGGCTCGAGGCGCTGGCGGCCAGCGATCGGGCAATTAAAGACTCCAAGGCGGCAGGGATCAGTCGCGTGACCGAACAATAGAAGCGGGCGTCGTCGGCGATGGATGTCGAGGCTTCCCCGGATTCGCTCGCAAAACTGCTGCACCCATCTCGGCCGGATGCCTTTGACCCCTCCGGGTTTCCAGACCCATATGCCGGTGCGATGGCATGCGGACAGAAAAATGAGTGCATCACAGGAAGATTCTGCGTGCCCATGCAATCCTCACCAAGACCACCCCAGGTTCCTCCGCCAGCTCACATTCCCCGAAAAAATCAGGGTGACCGTCGTTATTCCGGGCGAGGCTTGCCAGGCTTGCCCTCAAGTTTGGCGCGGGGGGCGTGAATTTGGTAAGCTCCTGACGGAGCTACGTCCGAGAAATGGGGCGTACAGGATCTGCGGCTCGGATAGCTTTCCCAAATACTGCGCCAGGGTGTCTGCGGGACCGGAAGACGCTTTGTTCCTGAATAAAGGACATTTTGTCATGTTCTTGGTTCGAAGTGTTGATATCGAATCCGTTCAACCTAGACCCGCGTAATCGTGATGAAGATCAGAACACAAGTTGCGCGGATCCCTATCGACAACAGCGCCCTCTTGCTGCGTTCGTAAGAAACCAAAATGGGGTCGCATTATGCCCGATATCCAAGTAACCGACCAACTGGACAAACCAGTCGAGAAAATAAGCATTGATGTTACCCACCCCTCTTCCTTAGTCAAATACCTCAAAACCGAATTGTTGCACTTGGCCGTGGTTCCGGATTTCCTTGCCCGGAAGGACAAAATTCTGGGTCAGGCCGCCCCGAAGCCCATCCAGTTCCAGGCCAGGGCGCAGCAGAAATTTCAGCTCGGCAACGTGAAACCGGAAATTGACGTCACGCCGACGGCCCAGGCTACGATTCGCGTCAACGCCAGCCCGGGCACCAATCTCTTTGACGGCGACCCTTTCCACGCCCCAGCAAAGGTGCCGAATCCTGTCGGCTACGTGTCGGTTGGCTTCCAGGGATCGCTCGATCTTGGCGTGGGCGGCTGCGATGGTGATCTGACATTCGGGCTGGACAAGACCACCACTGTGAATCTGGAATACCTGAAGGCGTTTCCACTGGGAGCGAGTGAGCCCACGTTGGGGGATGCTCTCGGCCAAACGCTATCTTCGTACATTATTCCAGCCGACCTTTCCGACCTCGAGGCGCTGAACGTCAATGACATCGCAACGGTCTCGGGTCAAGGAAGCCTGAAGGTCTCCGGCGGAGTGACGGTCTCGGCGTCGCCGAACCCGCTGGCCTCGGTCGACTTGCCGTTGGGTGCCGGCACGATTGCCGTGAAGGCGGGAGCGACCGCAGGGCTTTCGGCGAGCTTCACCATCTCGGGATCCTACCAGGTGCGGGCGCGCCGGATCGACGCCGATACGATCGAGCTCAGCGTTTTTCGATCGAGCGGAACGGCGTTGAAGGCCGACTTGTCGGTTTGCACCGGGGTTACTGCGAAACTCGGAGACTTGGATCTGATCGCCGCGCTGCTCGGCGCCATCAGCACGGATCCCACCGGTGACAAGAAGCTTCTTGCCGACTTACAGCCAGCGGAGATCAAAACACTCTGCGACGCCATCAAGGGTGGCCTGGATCATAGCCTTCAGGCGTCCCTCGACACGGTTCTCTCCGCTGGCACCGACGATCAGGCCGCGTTTCAGTATGAAATCAAGCCTGCGCAACTAAACCTGCAGGCGAACGTTGCGGTTCACAAAGCCCTGGATGGCGACCTTAGCCTGCTCACCGCCATGGAAGAGGACATCCAGGACGGTGGCATCCTGACTCCGGGAGTGAAGATGTTGAACAGTGTGCTCTCGGAGATGCACCAACGCGGGATTACACTCAAGATCAATCTGCTCGGGATTCTGAACTACCTGACCGTCTCGGAACTGATCCGTAACAGTGAAACCTTGACTGACGAGGTCACCGGGGATGTAACGATTAAGGAAACGGTGACTGGAAACAGCATTACAGCGATAGTTGAACCCATGGCACGCCACGAGGCACTACGCAAAGCCATATTTGATTCGGTGCTGGCGACGACCAGCTACGTAGCGGGTAAGGCCATCGCGTTACCCACGTTGGCCTGCGAACAGATGCATTTCGCAATCAATCAGAATACGAACTGGCAAATCATGAGCGACTACCTGAGCTGGTTTATCGCCCTGAAACTGCTTACGGGACCGGAAAAGACGACAATTCTCGAGCAGTTCAATGACGGAGATCGGTCGACCTGCGTTCTGCGAACTTCGTTTGGGAATGCCGACTGCGCTTCGATGTTCTTCGACGAGCACGGTATCGTTCGCCCGAAGCAGTATTACCTCGAGATTGGCCGTCAGGCGCTGCGGGCGCTGCTTGACTCGGAGCATCCGGGGATTGACCAACTTCGTTACAAAATCGTCGACGCCCTTTGGCCGAATGCGCTTGCCGTCGGCGCAAACGTCAACCTTGGCCCCATGGTGGGGCTGAGCACGGCTGATCCCCGGGTGGGGTATCTCATTGGAGACGTTCTGGTGATCACGGATTGGGCGACGGCCATGGCCGAGACGGGCTCGCTGGTCGGGGACGTGCGAGCATTCGTCGGCGATTCCGATTCCACGACCCTGTTTCAGAACAACCAGTTCAAGGGGAAGCGGGACGCACTGCAAAGGAAGCTAGCGGCCATGGTCAAAGCCAGTAGAACTCGGTTCGACGAACCGTGGGGCATGGTGTGTCTGTTTTGGGCCGCCGGCTCGCCCCCAACCTCCTATGCCAAGGCGGTTGCCAGCAAGCTGATGCTTGAACGAGGCGCGCGACCCGCCAAGGCTGCGGCATTCAAATAGCAAAACAGGTGCAGAAAAGATTGATACACCATGCTCACTGAATTCGAAGGGGAAATATGAAGTCTCTGGCACGTCTAGGCACCGTCGTGGTCGTCTGTTTGATCGTCGCCGGGCGCGCGCATGGCGATAGCGTCCCGGATAAGTCAATCCAGAATCCGCCTGGACCGACAACAGGGAGCCAGACGGTTGTGATGTGCGTTCTCAATTTTGCCAAAGACCCGCGGCCGAAGGATGCTAGTGGCGGACAATCCCTGATGAGCTTGCAGTGGGAGCAGGTTTCAAAAGCCGGCATGTGCGCCGACGCGACAGCGGGACTTGGCCAGGAAATCTACTTATGGGTGGGGCCGTTGCAAGATGGCAAGACAATCAGCACCGACAATCCCGCATCCGAGCTGCAGGACTTGAGTCTCTTTGTCAACGAAGTTGAGATCAAAGACGTGCCGCTGTACTGGGTAGGCGGCAGCGGCGACCATGCGGTTCTGCGGATTCCACTAACCCGGACCGCAAACAACAAGACTGCCTGGGATCAGCTTCTGGGAGAGCAGAAACGGAAGCACAGCGTGCGCGTCAGCGTGGGTTTGACTGACCGGAGACCGTTCCCGAGTACTGGGCGTTTCAATCTTGCGGTGATGCATTTCGGAATCACCTTTTGGGTTTTCCTGGTCGCTCTGCTCATTCTTGGCGGTGTTGTTTGTACCAACGGTCGGGCCAACCAGATGCTGCGCGAGAGTGGCAGCGTTATAGACGGGAAGAAAGCCGCTTATAGCCTATCCCGAGTTCAGATGGTTTACTGGTTCACGATTGTCATCGTTTCTTATGTATTCATCTGGCTCATTACGGGTGATCGCGACACGGTAAATGACAGCGTGCTCGCCATAATCGGAATCAGCGCCGGGACGTTCTTGGGCGCAATTTCCATCGACGCGAGCAAGAAATCTCAGGCTCAGGCCCAACTCCCTCAAGCGATAGCAACACTTGCCGACTCCACCGCGACGGTCGCGCAAATAGCCGCCGTGAATCCCGCTCTCGCGGCTGCGACCAGCCAAGTGGTGGTGGACCAAACCAATAACCTCGCGAAGTTGCGAGCCAGAGGCTTGGCTGATCGCAACGAATCCTTTCTGACCGACATACTCACCGATGAGAATGGACTGAGCTTTCATCGATTTCAGATCGTTGCCTGGAGCGCAGTACTGGGAATCATTTTCATCAGTTGCGTCTGGCAGAACCTCGGAATGCCGACCTTCAGCAACAATCTGTTGGGTCTGCTCGGAATCAGCAGCGGCACGTACTTGGGTTTCAAGTTCCCCGAGCAGAAGACGGTATAGCTGCCACCCTACCCGGACCTTGCGCGCCCAGCAAGACCTTTCGACGGATCCGGTTCGTACAAAGCGCGGCTTGGCGACAGGTCTTCGCCTCGCTGCGATCTCGATCCGCCCATCCGTGAGCAGGCGCAAGAGGTTTATAATGACTGCCGCTTGCCAGGCAAAAAGGAAATTCTGGGCAAGACCCGGGAAAGAGGAAGGATGCGACATTCAGAACCAAACACGAAACCGACGATGATTTCTGACCGCGGCGTTTCTGATCGGATGGTCGGCCCGTCCGGCGCTGGTCCATGGTCCGCTTTCTTGTTCGCCCGGAACAATTGGACAAGCTGGTCTCCCGTATATCGAGTCGGTGGATCCGGCAGCCGCCACCGGGATTTGTCGTCGGCGCTGCGATCAGCTTTGGCTTCGACGTCACTATCACCGCGGGATCTCGTCCGTGGGGATGGAGAGTTACCAACTTTGAGTGGGGCGCACACGCGCCGTTCATCCACAACGCGCCTTGGGGACGCGTTTGGAGCAACCGCGACGTCCAGGTGCATTCGTATGGCGATTTGTATCGGAGGGAGCCAACCCTCCGTGTGGAAGGTCCCAAGTTGACCGGAGGGAGCGAACCCGAACGGCACGCGGAGCGAACCGGCCCTCGACATCCGGAAGAGCACCACCGATAGAACCGGTCCGGGGAGAATATTTCTTTAGCTCGGGCGCTGCCGTTTGCGTTTGCTTTTCCCGGGTTGGTTACCAAGCATAAGGAGAATTCACGATGAAGCACAAGGCGTTGGTTGTTGCTGTTACCTTGTTGTCGCTCGCAAGGTTGGGCTTTACCCAGGATCGTGACCAGTCCTCGGCGAAAGCTCAGGAACGCATCATACGGGAAGTTCGCCACGAACTTCTCATGCTCCCCTATTTTGGCGTGTTCGATTACATTGCCTTTAAGGTGGAAGGCTATAACGTCGCGCTGCTTGGACAGGTGGTCCGCCCAACCCTCAAGTCCGACGCTGAAAATGTCGTGAAGCGCATCGAAGGTGTGGAGAAGGTGGATAACCAGATCGAGGTGCTGCCGCCCTCACCCATGGACGATCGCCTTCGCCTAACCTTGTATCGCGCGATCTATGGGTACCCGGCGCTCGAGAAGTACGCTCTGGGTGTGCAAAAACCGATTCGCATCATTGTGAAAAACGGCCGCGTCACACTGGAAGGCGTGGTGGATAACGATGCCGATAAGAACCTGGCCGGCCTTCGCGCCAACTCCGTTCCCGGCATCTTTTCGGTAACCAATAACTTGCAAGTCGTCCCGACATAGGTGGAATTCACCGGCAGGCTGCGAAAGGCTCGTATCGCGCGATTTTGCAACCGGAAAAGTGCCGGTGGAGCTCTGCCGGCGGCTGTTCTTCTTGCTCGGCAGGACGACCGTAGTTTTCGACTGAACCTGCGCAATCGCCCGATGGAACTGGATCGTGGAAATAGACTTTGAGGCGGCAGGAACGCGCCCCATTCCCTAGGCATCGCCTATTGCGGTTGGTCCCAACCTCGCACGCGCGGCCACCATCGAGGCACCTTCCGGCAGTATCGTTCGTAGTCTGTCCCGAATTTCGCACGCAGAGTTGGTTCTTCATACAGCAAAACGAACAGACAGACGCCGATGGCCACCGCGACCGAGACAGCGATTCCCGTCAGGTTCGAGCGTCCGAAGACGATCCACAGCCCGATCCAACCTGCTGCGAAGCCGAGGTACATGGGGTTGCGCACGTAGCGGTAGAAACCCGCCACCACCAATCGCCGCGGCGGAGCGAACGGGGCAGGTGTACCGTGTCCCGTCCACCCGAAATCCCAAATACAGCGAACAGCAACTGCGAATCCCAGCATCGATGGCAGGGCAGCCAACCATCGCCAATACGCGGCGCCCGCCGCTGCCGCGCGGAATCCGAGCCAATGCGGCAGCCGCCAGAACCACAAGCTGAAGAAGGCCACCCCGACGGCCAGCGAGGCAACCGCCGATAGCCATGCGTCCGCATGCCTGCCCGATGGAACCCTACCCGACTGTGTGCGCATCATAGCCACTCCAATTTGCAATTTCGTTACTCTGTGACTCCTGCAACTTGATTGAAGAATCCGACCAGATATTTCCAAACCAGGTAATAGACGATTACTCCGGTGGAAAACGCCAGCGCCGCGTATGCGTAATGAACCTCAAACACACCGAAATACACCAAACTGTCCCCGGTGGTCTGCAGGAAGCCGAGGTTGCGCGCAAGCAGGAATCCCGCCGGCGCGAGCAGGAAAGGCAGAATCGCGCCGTGAATCCCTAACGGCAAGTGTGTGCGCGAGTATGAAGCAAAATGCAGCATATTCCACACGCCGAAAAGGTTGGGGACAATCGCCATGGGAAAAATGATCATCCGCTCCACGGGGATGGGAACGTTACACACAAAGCGCGCAATACTGAACATGGCGAGGACGAAGAGCAGAAGCGGGGTCGGCACAGCGATCCCGGCCATGTAAGCACGCAGGTACGGATAGCCGTTCATAGGACCTCCTACTACAGGTGATACGCAAACACCAAGAGCAGTCGCGGGAAGAACAAAAACACACCGGCGCTCACGCCGATCAAAGCCCAGTCGTACCACGGAACGAGGGTAGGGCGAGTGTCAAGTTTGAGCAACACGGCGGGCCACAAGTCACGGCGAAGTTCCCTGTCCAACGGCGGGAACGATCGTTGCAGAGCTTTGCGAATTTGAGAGTCGTCATCTTCGGTCATTCTCTAGCCCTCATGTTGTTTCACTCACGGCCTCAACCCTTGGCGGTTCAATTGTTCTCGCAGGATGCGGATAGCGCGGAAAACGCGGAGCTTGACGGCGCCGACAGATGTCATTAAGGCGTCGGCAATCTCTTCGTAGGACCGCTCTTCGATCAGGGCCAGCGTCGCCGCTACCTGCAACTTGGCTGGCAGGCGGCGAAATGCCTGCTGGATCTTCTCCCGCATCTCCTGCTGGAGAACTTGATCCGGCAAAGGCGCCCCGGCTGGTTCCGTCAGCAAACTCTGCTCCGGGCGTTTTCGGCGGAGATGGTCGATCGCCAGGTTGGTGGCGACGCGACGCGCCCAAGCGGCGAAGTTTCCGTCTGGCCGGAACTGGCGGCGCGCCCGATAGATTCGCCAGAGAGTTTCCACGGTTAAATCCTCCGCGATGCCCGGATCGCGCACAATACATACGATCCAGGCGTAGATATCGCCCTGGAACTGCCTGACCAAGGTCTCGAACGCATCGATCTCGCCAAGCGCAAATCGGCGGAACAGATCCATGATCTACTCTCTATTACGGGGCTGGACCAATAAGGTTACAGGTTTCTTGCAATGTGACGGCGAGAGCAGGCTATTAAAGGGGTCGGCCGACCTTGCCCGATACTGCGGGGGCCAGGTTCGGCCGGGCGTCGCGCGCGCAGACTAGATCTTGAAAAGAAGATTCCTGTACTGTTGATACTTGATCTATTCGATCATTCCTCGAGTGGACCCTTCGATCGATAGTGAGTTCGAATGAACGACACGGTTGAAACTCTGATTCTCGATCTATTGGAATGGGTAGGCCGCCAGGAACGCACCTATCGGGACACGATGGACGCATGGCGCACATCCTGCCCAAGACTTCCGGTCTGGGAGGATGCAAATGATCGCGGGCTATTGGAGATTGCTCCAGTCGGTGGCTGTTCCACGGTTCGACTGACGGCGGCCGGTGTCGCCTTACTCAAGCAGCAGAGGCTAGGTTCTTTGGTTGGCGAACCGATGGCGAATCCTACCGTATAATTTCCGCTATTTTCTCATAAGGGCACTCGCGCAACGTTACCTCAGAGGCTACGCGAAGGCCTCACCCCGGCCTCGCCGTTCTTCGCCGTGATTGGGCAGTCCCAGTTTCGCGACTGCGCCCGCGGGCCCAGAAATCAGGCCTGTGGTGTCGCGCCGTGCGTTTTCGATCCTCGCCACTCTTTCGCTCTACGAGACCGGTGGATTTTGCCTGCTGCCTGGGGTGCTGAAGCAGCAGGAACTGACCGCCTCGCTGCTGCAGCCTTTTACGGCAACTCCTGGACCTACACAAGGAACTCTCGCACGCCGAATTGCCAGACCGCGAACCAATAGCCGGAACCGCTGTTGCGCTTGATCTTGGACCGATCCGAAAGTCGGGTCCGACCTACCCCTGGTGCGACGCGATCCTAGCGCACTTCCCCTCGCAGGAACTGCATTGCCTCGACGACGGCCGGTGCGGCCCCATTTTGCTTGGTTGTTGCCACCTCATTCGCACCGGCCGCTGCGTCACCTTCTCCCGGTGCGAGAAACAGGTTGCTCTCCAAACCATGCTGCTTGTTGTACAGCTCAAAATAACGCCCGCGCAGTGCATACAGTTCCTCATGGGTGCCACGTTCGACAATCTGTCCCTGCTCGACAACCAAAATCTGTTCCGCACGCCGAATGGTCGACAAGCGGTGCGCGATGACGAAGGTAGTGCGGCCCTGCATGAGGTAAGAAAGGCCCTGCTGGATCATCTGCTCCGATTCGGAGTCTAGGCTGGAAGTAGCTTCGTCCAGAATCAGAATTCGGGGTTCAGCCAGAATGGCGCGTGCAATCGAGATTCGCTGCCGTTGTCCACCCGAGAGCTTCACACCGCGCTCACCGACAATGGTGTCGTACTTGTTCTCGAAGCTTTCCGCAAATTCATCGACCCGTGCGATGCGGCAGGCACGCATCACGGCTTCTTCGCTTGCCTCGGGTCGGGAAAAGACCACATTGTCACGGATGCTACCGTCAAACAGAAATGATTCCTGCAACACAACTCCGAGTTGCGTGCGGTACGAATCGAGCCTCACCGTGCACAGGTCGATGCCATCGACCAGGACTTTACCCGAGTTTGGAATATAGAACGCCGAAATCAGCCCGATGATCGTCGATTTGCCGGACCCCGACGATCCAACCAGTGCAGTCACCGTGCCCGGGGCGGCGTGGAATGACACGTCGGTCAGCACCTTGCGGACGCCATCGTAGCTAAAGCGGACTGCCTCGAAATCGATGTTGCCCTCGATCGTAGGCAGAGTGACCTTACGTCGAGGATCCGTGTCTTCCGCAGGTTCTTTTAGGATTTCGTGCGTTCGCTCGAGTCCGGCCAGCGCTTCTGTGATCTGCGTGCCGATCTGAACAATCTGCATGATGGGCGCGATGAGGAAGCCCATGAACAACGTATAGGTGAAAAAGCCGCCGATCGTCAGCGCTCCGGCCAGAATTTGCCGGGCGCCGACAAACATGATAACGGCGCCCACCACCCCCAGCAGCACGCTTGCCGAAAGCCCCATGACGGAAGTTGCGGTTAGCGTGCGCATGACATTGTCGAGCAGCCTCATTACTCCGAGCGAGAAGACCTTTTCCTCACGAGTCTCGGCGTGATAGCCCTTGACCACCCGCACGCCACCGAGAGATTCCGATAAGCGCCCAGTGACCTCGGCGTTGATTTTGCCGCGCTCGCGAAAGATAGGCCGGATCGTCTGGAACGCCTTTTTCAGAGCCAGCCCGAAGCACGACAGGAAACCGAACGCCAGCACCGTCATCAGCGTGCTGATTCGGAGCAGGACCACAAGAGCGATGCCTGCCGTCACCAGCCCTCCAACCAGGTCCACCAGCCCGGTTCCGATCAGATTGCGTACGCCTTCCACGTCGGTCATGATGCGAGAAACCAACACTCCACTTTTGGTCGAATCATGAAAGGATACCGGCAATCGTCCAACATGAGCTTGCACCTTTTGCCGCAGCTCAGCGATCAGGCGTTGGGCGGCTTTGGACAGCAATTGCGTGAGAGCGAACGAAGTAACCCCCTGAATGACAGTCGCCAGCAATACCCCAAGAACCAGTGGCCTCAGCAGTTGAACGTTGCGCTTGAGGATGACGCTATCGATTAGATATCGAGTCGAATAGGGTAATACCAGAGAGGACACTCGATTAATCGCCATCAAGACAAAACCAACCGCCAGCAACCCGCGACGCGGACGGACCAGTTCCCAGACCAAGGGAAGAACGGCACGCAACTGAGGGCCTGCGGCCCCGCGGACCTTCGAATGAGCGGTCACCATCGTTTGATTAGACACGGACAGCTTGCGACCGGTTCATTTTAATGGAGTGCCTCGCTTGCTGCCCCGGTATCAATCGCTGTCGGGATCGCTCATGTCCTCGGTGTCAACGAATGGCGGGGCTTGAATGGGAGCGTATTGCTTCTCCGGCCCAATAAAGAATTCCGCTAAGTCAGTGGCATTGCAATCTGCCCATTCCCCGTCACCGATGCAAGGCAACTGGAAGTTCTGTTCGATGGTCCTGAGAATGCTCCCGAAATCAAAACTCGTGTCCGACACATAACCAGCCGGAGTAACAGCTGATGAAACCAGAAGCGGCACACGGAAGCCAAACGAATAGTGTGTATTACACGGTGGATTGCAGGGCGGGGGAAGGACGTGGTCGTACCACCCTCCCCAGTCGTCCCAGGTTATAAAGATCGCCGTGTTTTGCCAGTAGACTTCTCCGTCCGTGCATTGCTTGTTCGTGCGTACCGCGTTCACAATCGAAGCTACCCAGGCCGGGCCTTTGCTGGCACCACCCGGATGATCGGAGTAGCCGCCGGCCGGGGTCACGAAGACCACGTTTCGGAGTTGACAGGCTGCGGTGTCTTTAAGCAGCTGCGGAGGGTTATGAACGATATTCTGTGATTGGTAGGAATCAGTGAGCGCCGCAGGGGCATTCCACCAACCCACAACAGCGTAGTACGCCCAGGTCAAGCCGGCCGCATCCAGCAAATTAAAGATGGAGGACCGCGAAAAGCAGGGAAATGCTTCGCCCTCGACTCCCTCAGCATCAATGGTGTAAACCCACGAACGGAGGGAGCACCACAACCAGTCCCCTTCACCCCTCCGTGCGGATTCTCGCTGGCCAGTACTGTGCTCGCATCCGTCAGTGCCGATGTTCCCGAAACGAGAAACTGGTGTGCTGGGGAACTGGCTCCCTGACTTGTCTCGAAGAACTGGTTGGCGAACCCTCCGCTCGTAGCAATGTCAAAAATACGGCTGAACCGCCCCGGCAGAATTGTCCACATCTGATACGCAGGATACGCAAAGGGTGAGCAGCCATGAGGAGGAGAAACTTTGACGTCGAGGCCGTTCATGAGTCCGTGGTTATATTCGCGAATAAATGTATCGTGGGAGTGACTAATGTCGTAGCAATCATGCAGGGGGACCGAGGTCAGCAGAATGGTCTCGCCCTCGGAATCTGGCCCCGTAGCGGCGATATCAACGCCCGGCTCGAATGCCGGTTGGAGCCAAAAAGATTGTCAGGTGTTCGATTCTCTTGCACGATGACAACGACGTGCTGAAATTGCTGGGCCGCCACTGAAAGCGACAATACGAGGACCGTAAAGAGTGTCTTCAACACGGATACCTCCTTCGCGCGATGATTCCCTAATTGGTAAGCTAGAGTCAATGGCTCGATCAACGGCCGCCGAAACAGCTACTCGGTGAGTTGCGGTTGTCGTCTTAGTCTTGTCGATCCTGCGCTGGTCAACGCCACCAGGAGACCGTGGCTCGACGCTCGATTGGCGCGCCATCTCAACGACTGGTTAGGGGGAAGGAACTTCGCGGCCGTGGCGAGCCGTTTGATCTCAATGCCAACCGTCAACGTCAGGTTGCGAATGACTGGCGAGGAAAGTCTAACGCATCCTGGCACTGCACTCAGGTGATGGGCATCGCTGAGAACTGTGCTGCGGTTCGAATCAAGAGACCATTCACAACATCCATGCAGGGATTACCTCGGTTGTGCATGAGTCTGACGATATGGACGGTGAAACCCTGGCGTCGCTCGGTTCCCCAACAGAGAACCAGCAGATCTAGGCGGGTCTTGGGGCAATACCTGCGACCGAGGCCCGGGCTGCGATGTCTGCCCGCGACGCATCGGCAAGGCCATCGGCGGGCCAACACCAATCCCCCAGCCTTCGACAGCTCCGCCACGGGTGCGGATAAGGTAGAGTCTCTAGATGGCAAAGCGCTCGATTGCCCGACGACGTCCTCGCAAAGCAAAACCCGGCACGAAGGGTCTGGAGCCGGCAGAATGCCTTTTGGAACAGCTCCAAGGATCTGCTACCGAGGCTGCGGAGGCGGTCGAGAAAGCTGGTGGCTGCGTCGTTGGCTTCTATAAGGAACCGCTTGACGGTCATCAGACCCTGCTTTCGATTCTGCCCATCGACAGGATCGAACCCACACCGTTTCAACGCGATCTCTCCGACGCTCACCACAAACGACTGGCCGACGTTATTAGCAAGACCGGGCGTTTTCTCGATCCTGTCATCGCTGTCGTGGCACCGGGCGGAGGCTTCTGGACCCCCAACGGGCGACATCGCCTCGAAGCCATGCGCCGCCTTGGAGCTAAATCCATCACCGCTCTGGTGGTCGCAGAGCGCGAGGTCGCATGGCAGATTCTGGCTCTGAACACGGAAAAAGCACATAACCTGAAAGAGCGCTCATTGGAAGTCATACGGATCTACCGTGGTCTGATCGACGAGGATGCCTCACGACCCGAATCCGGGTTCGCCTTCTATCTCGATCAGGCCGCATTTGTCAGCTTGGGGGTGTGTTACGAACGGGTCGCGCGCTTCGGCGGCGGCGCTTACCATCCGATCCTACGGCGCCTGGAAAACTTCAGTAATGACTCGCTGCGCAGCAGTCTCAAACAACATGAGAAGCGCGCCTCGATGGTGCTGGAGCTCGATGAAAGAGTCGCCGCCGTAGTCGCAAAGCTAAAGGAACGCGGACTGGTGAGTCCATACCTACGTACCTTCGTTGTGGCGCGCATCAACCCATTGCGCTGGATCAAAGGCGAGCCCCCGCCTCTCGAAGATGTTCTGAAGACAATGCGCGAACGTGTGGCGAAGTTCAACGTCGAGAAAATCAAGCCTCAGGACCTTGCCGGCGCCGCGGGTCCGCCCGACGAAGAGACCTAGCGAAGAGAACCGCGATTGAGTGTCGGCCGGAAAACATGCGGGGCCCGGGCCCGCAACTGACCACACGCCGGTCCCGAAGTCCGTGGGATCGCCATTCTCCTCCGCGAAGGGTCTGCTGTTGCCGGTGAGAGGCCGCAACCATCCGAGGCCAATGTCCTTGCGAATACTCAAATACCCCCGCACTTGCATTCGGAGGATGGGAAGCACGAGGTTTAGGGCTTGGAGGCGGGAATTCCAATTCTTTCCGCCATTCTTACCAACTCGGGCAAAGAATCCGCACCCATTTTTCGCATGAGTTGGCCGCGATGGACCTTAACGGTGGTCTCGCTGGTGCCGATTTCGCCGGCAATCTGCTTATTGGGGAGGCCGGAAACCACCAAAGGCAGCACCTCTCGTTCACGGGGTGTCAGCCCTGCGAAGCGGTCGCGAAGGGTGGCCATTTCCGTTTCCCGTTGGTGTCTCGCCCGGTCGCGTTCCAGCGCGACTTGAATCGCGTCGAGTAGATCCTGATCGCGGAATGGCTTCGTTAAGAACTCGACGGCTCCCGCCTTCATGGCGCGGACCGACATCGGAATGTCGCCGTGCCCAGTAATAAAGACGATCGGAATTGAAACGTTGGATTCGTTCAGCCTTCGCTGGAAATCGAGCCCACTGATTCCCGGCAATCGGATGTCGAGGATCAGGCAACAGGGCACATCGGGGCGTTTCATTTGCATAAACTCTTGCGTCGAGCCGAACCCTTCCACTTTGAGACCGACCGAGCGGATCAAGTTCTTGAGCGCCTCGCGCATCGATGCGTCGTCATCCACCACGAACACAATTGAATCCGGTTCGGTCATGTGTTAGCGTCCGCCTTCGGCAAAACCAACTGAAAGACTGCCCCGTGCGGGGAACCGGGTGTAGCCCAGAGGCGACCCCCGTGAGCCTCAACAATGGAACGGCTGATTGACAGTCCCATTCCGATACCGTCGGGCTTGGTGGTGAAGAAAGACTCGAAGATACGGGAAGCCTGCTCCGGATCGAGGCCCTTGCCGGAATCCTGTATCCGGACCAGGATGCCCTCTGCGTCATCTGCCGACTCGATCCGCATCGTCCTCGGCCGTCCGGTGATCGTAGTCATCGCGTCAATTGCGTTCATAATCAAGTTCAGTATCACCTGCTGCAATTGCACCCGGTCGCCCAGTACTTCCGCAATGCAATCCGATAGCTCGGAGTGCACTGTCACACTGCCGGTCATGAGATCGGAACGAGCCAACGCCAAGACCTCTCGGACCACTTCGTTCATGTCCACCGGCTGCAGTTCGGATGGCGTTTTTGTCAATAATGCTCGGATCTTCTTGATCACGCAGCTCGCCCGATCGGCGTCCTGCACGACGCTGGTCATCGCCGCCCTCGCTTCGACGAGGTTGGGCGGCTGTGCGGCGAGCCAGCGCACGGAGGCACTTGCATTCGTGACCGCGGCCGCGAGGGGTTGGTTGATCTCATGCGCAATCGATGCCGTTAACTCACCCATGGTTGCGATACGGGCCACTCGGGTAAGATCCATCCGGGCCTGCTGCAGAGACTGCTCGCTCTTTTTCAGATCCGTAATGTCAATCCCGATCCCAAGCATGTGGGGCGATCCGTTGCGAATAACAACTCCGTGCGCATCAATCCAGCAGATCGTTCCATCCGGCCGCACAACGCGAAACTGTTCTGCATACTCGGCTCGGCCCGCCAGAATCCTTCGGATCGCCTCCTCAACGCGAAGCCGGTCTTCGGGATGAATCCTATCGACAACATCCGCAACCCGGCCGGAAAATGTGTCCGACGTGTAGCCCCACTGGCGGCAGGTTTCGTCCGACCAAATCACGGTATTGGCGATCAGGTCCCAATCCCATAACCCGATGCGGAGGCCAGCTTTTTCCGCCAGCTCCAGACGCTTCTGCCATTCGTGGGCGGTCTGTTCCGCACGCTTTCGCTCCGTGATGTCGCGTGCAACACAGACCCGGTACATACGGTCAAGACGCACCTGCTTGACGCTGACTTCAACCGGGAACGTCGACCCATCTTTTCGTCGGTGCAGAGTCTCGAAGACGGTAAATCCTGAATCCTGCAGCTCTTCTTGAACCCTGCGGTACATGGATTCGTCGACCGTGGGATCGATATCGTAAACGCTCATCGACAGAAGTTCCTCACGAGCGTAGCCGAGATCCAGGCAGGCTCTGCCGTTGATATCGATAAAGCGGAGGGTTTCGGGATCAATGACCATAATGGCATCGTGAGATTGATCAATCAATTCCCGGAACAGCCTCAGCGATTGTTCCGTCTGTTTGCGCTCGGTGATGTCCTCAGCCAGGCCCGCGAAGCGGTAGACCTGACCCTTCTCGTCGCAGATGGGGAAGCCCCGGTCCCAGATCCAGCGAACGCCGCCGTCGGGGCGGAGGATTCGGTACTCGTGCATCCGGGGATCGTCATTCCCAAAAGCGTGTCGGACAATATCGCGGTCCTCAGGATGGATCGCGGTCAAGAAGGACTGGGGATCTTCATACAAGCTCTGACACGTGCGGCCCCACACCTGCTCGTAGGCCGGACTCACATAGAGGAAGCGATGGCCGGGCACGGCCGTCAGGTAGAATACCTCGCGAATGCTCTCCGCAAGCTGACGGAAGCGCTGCTCCGTATCGACCAAGGCCCTTTCTGCGCGCATGCGCTCGGTCACGTCGGCAACCATACCCACAACCCGGAGCATCCTGCCTTGCTCGTCAAAGTGGGCTCGGCTGGTTCGCAGAAGCCAGACCAGTTCACCGTCCGGACGGGTCATGCGATAGCTGATTCGGAGGTCCGGCCGGTCAGGACTCAGTTCGGCAACCGCGGCGACCAGCCTGTCACGGTCGTCGGGGTGAACCCGCGTCAAGATATCGTGCCCGCTGACGTGCACCGCCGCATCGATTCCCAGAACCTGAGCGGCTTCTGCCGAGCGGAGAATCTCATCGGTTGCCGTGTCCCACTCATAGGCAAACATCTTCCCAGCCTGGGCGGCCAGCCGAAACCTCTCTTCGCTCTTGCGCAGCGCTTCTTCCACACGTTTGCGCTCCCGAATATCGCGACAGATCGCCTCGATCGCGGCTTTTCCTTTCCAGGTAACGGGAATGGCTGCCGATTCGATATCCACTCGAGAGCCGTCGAGAGCGATGAAGGCATGTTCCTTGGCGGGAGCTGCAACTCCGGTCCGGTGGCACTCGCGCATTCGGTGCCTAATGGATGCCATGGAATCCGGATGGATGATCTCCGATAGGTTTTTGCCAATAATCTGCTCCGGCCGTCGCGCGCCCAACAAGCTCACACCGCGGGGATTGACAAAAACGATTTGCTCCTCGACCACCACAAAAATTGCGTCCGGGAGCGCTTCGACCAAGCTTCGAAATCTCCCCTCGCTTTCTGAAAGTGCAACGTTACGTTCCGTCTCCGGCGCGGCTGACTGGTCGGCCAGTCTCCGCCCCGCTCGCGGGATGAACACTGCCAGGCCAAGAATCAGCAAGGTGACGGAGCCTATTGCCGCGCTGCCGAGCGTCCGGGCGCCCACGGCGAGCAACAGGTCGGGGGTCACCTCCGAGCGCAGGAAGCTGACCGCGGCCACACCGGTGTAATGCAGGGTGGAAATGGCCGCCCCAAGCGCTACTGCGCCAGCCATCTTTCCGATCCCCGCCGCCCCCCGGGTTTGCGCTTGAGGTTCAGACGTGAGCCAGAGGGCACCGAGAGAAAACATCACCGCAAGCACAACGGAAAGGACCACGAGACGGGGATCTGGCTGGCGCCTGGCAGTCCAACGCATTGCGGCCATGCCAAGGTAATGCCGGGTTGCAGTTCCTCCCCCCATAAGGACGCTGGCGATCCAGGCTTGCACATGCCCCATTTTTTGCCGGCTGGCTATATGTAGGACGAGGGCAGAAGACACGATACCAGCCAGAAGCGATGCCAGCCCAGTCTGCCAGTCATAGCCGATCGAAGCGGGAGAGCGGAAGGCCAGCATCCCGACGAAATGCGTGGCCGCGACACCCGATCCTATTGCCGCGGCGGTGCCGGCCAACCAACCCGCACGAGGCCATCCGTGCGCGGCGGAAATGCGTCCGGCAAAATCGAGAACCGCGTAGGCCGCAGACACAGCCGCCAACACCGAGAGGGCGATCTGCAGGTGATCGTTGGAACCAGTGAGCACGGTGCTTGCGGAGATTGTCAAAAAAATCTCCCACTCCGGTTTCGCAGGCAACCCCGATCTTTATTGCCCAAACCGGTCGACGAAAGACGAACACAAGGAACAAGGCGTGGTCGAAAGCACCGCTAATGACCATCCAAATTCTCTACGAAAGCTGCGCCCTGTTCTCTGTCGCTCCAGCGGCAAACCTCAGGTCTCTCGTAGCCAATTACAGAGCCAGCGATGAGAGTTCACGTACAGTTCGATGTGTCCGCACTCTTCACAAATACCAAAAGTGACCGCCCCTGAGTACATAGCACCATCAGGGTCGGCTTGGCGACCAAAGTCCAGGTTCACCAGCCCGTTGACCCGATCGGAATGCGGGCATTTTTCCGGAGCCATTTTGCCCCCTCGTGGCAACCGGTGAGACGACGTCAACTCTGGATAGTGCGTCTCGGATAACCGGGAACGGAAGTCGCCTGATTCCCCACCAGATATGCCGCTAATCTACACCTCAAGCCAGACTTGTCAAGGGTCTCTTCTCGCCAGCTCGCGGACCTCTGTTCCACTGTTCCCCTGGCTTACTCCGGGGTTGGCCTGCAAGACTTGCGGCACGCCGGTGAGTGCCAGGTAATCAGGGTGGGCGCGTATCGAACTCAATGCAAGCGCTTCGGTTACAGCCCTAAACCTTCGTAAAGCCGAATGCTGCAAACGTAGGGTCCGTCGGTACGAAGGGGAAATAGATTCGTCACGGTCTTGGGTGCTAATTTTCACAACGGAACCGTCGAGACGGCTAGGCCGAGGATCGCCTCGCTGCGGCCCGCCCTTGCCTTGCAGGAACGAGGATGGCCAAGGATGAGTATTTATGGCAGGCGAGCCCCCGGAGAGCTTCCAAGAAATCGTGGGTGAGAGCCCTGCATTGAAGGACCTGCTGGGCCGTGCTGCCATCGTGGCTCACACCAATTCCACCGTTCTCATCACCGGCGAAACCGGCACCGGCAAGGAACAACTCGCCCGGATGATTCACGCCACGAGCGGCCGCAAGGATCACAGCTTCATTAAGGCCAATTGCGCCGTCATTCCCGCGGGAGGGTTGGAAAGCGAACTCTTCGGCCACGAAAGAGGAGCCTTCCCGGGAGCGATCAGCCAGAAGATCGGCCGACTGGAGTTGGCCGATAACGGAACGTTGTTGCTTGACGAGGTGGAAGAGATTCCTTTGGAGCTTCAGCCAAGAGTGCTGCGCGTTCTGCAAAGCCAGGATTTCGAGCGCATGGGAGGAATCAAGACCCTGCGCGTGGACGTGCGGCTGATTGCGGTCACCAATCACGATCTGACTATCGCCGTAGAAGCAGACGAGTTCCGCGCCGACTTATTTTACCGGCTGCATGTGTTTCCCTTGCATCTTCCCGCCCTGCGCGACCGGCGCGAGGACATCCCGTTGCTGATTCGCCATTTCGTTGAAAAGTGCGCAGCCCGGTTCCACAAGCGGATCGACATTATCCCTGAAGAGGTCATTGCAGCAATGATGCAATGGCGCTGGCCGGGAAACATCCGCGAACTGGAGAACTTTGTAGAACGCTCGGTGATCCGGTCGGAAGGTAATCGGTTGAGCCCACCTCTCGAGGAGCTGCGCGAGGACGTCTTGCGGCCGTCCGAGTCCGACGCCACGCTGCGCACCGCAGAACGGGAGCAGATCATAGAAGTTCTTCGGCAGACCCGGGGCGCGCTTTCGGGTCCGGCAGGCGCGGCGGCCCGGCTTGGGCTCAGGCGCTCGACCCTACAGTCCAAGATGCAACAACTGGGAATCTCGCGCACGGATTACCTGAGGTAGACCATCTTGGCCTCTCTCCAACCTCTCCACCCGAGTCGAGAGGTTATGCGGGTAGTAATCTGCGCACTTCCGCGCGCACTCCAGCCGTCATTCGACCCTCTTCTGGGTCTCATGTGAAGGCCATCGACCAGGACATATTTGCAAAACAAAATCCAATTTGCTTTGCCAGTCGTATCTCTATTAGGACGCTTTACGAAGTCGTGTCATGCATCGGGCTCATACGTGTGGCAGCGGGATTTTGCCTTCGAACCAAGAAGAAATGAGTGCGAATGAGTGCGACGGCGCACACCAAGGCGTGACTGCAATCACAGTGACGCAAGTCATCGCGCAGGCATAATGAAAATGAAATTCAATTTCATTTCGGCGGCACGTTGAACCCGTTTCCTTCATCTACGACTCAACGGCATTGTGAAAAGGCACAAAACAGTATGCCTGGGCCTAAGATTGCCAATTCGGTGCTCATCCTGAGCATTTGGAGCATCATCGTTTTGCTTGGCTCGCCAGTCTCGCTACGGGCCGCGGCCAATGGCAGTCTGTCAGGAACGTTGAGTGACCCGAGTGGCGCGGTTGTAGAAGGTGCGCGGATCACGCTGGTCAACCTGGCCGTACGATCGGAATACCGCACGATTTCTGACGGGCAGGGAGCTTATTGCTTCCCGACTCTTCCGGTTGGTCACTATGATCTGACGATTGAAGCCGCAGGTTTCAAGGCCCAGCGGACAATGAACATCACGATCGATACCGATGCCGCCTCCAGGGTGGATGCCGTACTCGGCCTGCGACAGCAATCGGAGACAGTAACGGTCGAGGCCGCCGGAGCAGAGGTCCAAGTCCAGGTCGATACGGTGTCAACTCATTTGGGCGAACTCGTAACCGGCTCGCAGATGACGGCGCTGCCCTTAAACGGACGTAGCTATACCGACCTGCTACCCATCCAACCCGGAGTCACCCCGGTCTCAACCTTGCTGCCTAATTCGGTGATCATGGCGGGAGTCACCGGAGGTCTCTCGCCTTCGGGCGATTTGAATCCAGGAACCTTATCGATCGACGGACAGAGAGAATCGTCGAACGGTTTTTTGGTGGACGGAATTGATGTGCAGGAGCACATGAATGGAGGAACATCCATCGTGGCGAATTTGGATTCGATCGACGAATTCCGCGTTCTGACCAATAATTTCGATCCCGAGTACGGCAATTATAACGGCGGCATGGTGACCGTCATCACCAAGTCGGGAAGTGATTCCTTCCACGGCAACGCATTCGAGTTCGTGCGCAACACTGCCCTGGATGCCCGCGGCTACTTCGATCCCAGCCGGCCCGTCTTCCGGCAGAATCAGTTTGGCGGTACCGTCGGCGGTCCGGTAAAGCATCAGAGAGTCTATTTCTTTGGAGATTATCAAGGCACACGGACAAACCAGGGCGTAGAAACAGGAGAAATCTCGGTCCCGTCCCTGCAAGAGCGCGCGGGCAAGTTCTCCGATCTCCCGGATTTGTTCAGCACCAGCACCAACAGCCACGGGACTGCGATTGCGTCCACCGTGAACAGTGCCTGTACGAATAATGATCACTGTTTGGCGGCAGTTCTCCAGAAGTCGCTGGGATATGCGGTCGCTAGTGCCGAGCCTTTCTACTTCACCGCGTCCATGATTAACCCGGCAACCGGCACGCCGTTTGGTGTCAATTGCACCAGCAACACCCAGTGTGTTTTCCCGAACGCGGGCGGACTAGGTGCGGTTATTCCTCAATCCGCTTTTTCTGCCCCCGCGCAGAACTTGCTGCAATACATTCCCAAACCCAACTCGGGCCCGGATCAGTTCTCCACTTCAGCCTTTCCACAGACGGTACGCGACGATAAGCTCTCTGGGCGAATCGACGCCAACGGCGGCCGCTGGGGCCAGCTTTCCGCCTATTATTTTTTGGACGATTACCGGCTCGACAATCCTTATCCGGGACAGCAAGGCGGAGCGAGCATCCCCGGCTTTGACGCCCTGACTTTCGGGCGTGCCCAGCTCGTCAGCTTGGGGGATGCAAGAGTTTTTGGGACCGGCACCGTCAACGAACTCCATATAGGCTACCTTCGTGATGCAAATGTGATCGGGCAACCGCACGGCGGGCTGGGGGTAAGCCAAGCAAACCAGGGCTTCTCGACCAGCCCGGCGGCAGGGGGTTTCATCGTGCAGGCGCCGCAATTTGAGGGTGTGGAAAACATTGTTTTCCCATCCTTCGCCATGGGTCTTCCGATCAACAACGAAACCCAGATCAACAACACGTTGTATTTGAGTGACACGGTCTCGAAAGCATTCGGAACCCATACCACGAAAATTGGCGGCCAATTTCACGTCGATCAGGTGAACGAGCATCCCAATGCCACGTTCAACGGCACTTTCAATATCGATGGAACCGAAACTGGCTCCGCCTTTGCCGACTTCCTGATAGGCGCGGCCAGCAACTTCACGCAATCCTCGGGCCAGCCTTTCTACCTGCGAAACCATTATGCGGGATTGTTTGCGCAAGACAGCTGGCGGGCGCGAAGCGACTTCACGGTGAACATCGGCCTGCGCTGGGATTACATCATTCCGTTTTCGGAAAAGTACAATAATATTCAGACCGTCGTCCCCGGAATGCAGTCGGTTCTCTATCCCGGGTTGCCCGAAGGCTTGGTGGTGCCCGGCGACCCAGGAATTCCAAATACGATTTCGCCGGCGAAGAAAGACAACTTCGCCCCGCGCATCGGCTTTGCCTACGCGCCAAGGTTCGATCATGGAATTCTGCGGGATATTTTCGCTGATAGCGGCCGGAGCAGCATTCGGGCGAGCTACGGCATGTTTTATGCGGCGTTTCCTGGGCTGTCCGCGGGGGTCATGTATGGCGTTGCCCCTTTTGGCGATAACTACCTCTCGCCCGAGCCGCCAGTGTTCGCGACGCCCTTCGTCAACGCTGCCGACGGCGCGCAGAATACGAATCCGTTTCCTCTGACATTTCCTCCGCACAACGTTTCAGCGAGGAATCCGGACACTCAAAGTTTTGCGAATCAAATTCCCGTTTCCGCCGACGTTTCCTTCTACTATCGCGATGCCGTTCCCTACACGGAGGATTACATGTTTTCCTTCGAGCGGGAGATCACACCCCGTACGCTACTGACCATGAGTTATGTGGGAAATCAGGGACACCACATTCTCGCCGTAGTGTCGAACAACCCCAGCAACCAGGCCCTTTGCCTCAGCCTGAGTCAGCCCCGTGAAGTGGCACCGGGCAGCCCCACTTGCGGCCCTTTTGCTGAAGACGCGGTCATCACCAGCGCCAGCGGCCGGGTCTATCACGGAACGCGAGAGGGAGTCGGCTCCAACTACCAGGAGGATACCTGGCAAAAAACGATTGAGAATTCGAATTACAACGCCCTGGAAACCAACCTGCGTTATGCAGGAGCGAGATCGGATTTTCTCCTCGCTTACACCTACAGCAAATCGATCGATCAGGGTTCCAATTTGGGCGAACAGCTAAATCCCTTGAATCTCGCCGCGACCCGAGCGATTTCAGCCTGGGACATGAGGCATAACTTTGTGGGCAGCTTCAGAGTGAATCTGCCGTTCGATCTGCTTTCCCGGCGCACGAACCGCCTGACCGATGGATGGATCATTGCCGGCACCGCCCGTTTCAGCACCGGGTTGCCCGCGACTCTGCTCGATGACTCGGATAACTCGCTGCTCGGAACGCTGGGAAATGGCGTCAACAACTACCTCCTGGATACCCCGGAGTATAGCGGTGCGCCGCTCGATATCAATACCAATCCGAGGAATGGACGGCCCGCGTTCAACAGGTCGGCGTTCGCCACCGAGACGTTGGGGCAATTGGGTAACGTGCCTCGACGATTTTTCTATGGCCCTGGAATCAGCAACTTTGACGTCACCCTGACCAAAATGCTGCGAGTTACCGAATCGAAATCTTTCGAGTTTCGGCTGGAGGCATTCAACGTTTTCAACCATGCTCAGTTCTATGGACCCGCAGCCGTAGACGGGGAAGTAAACGATCCTCATTTTGGAGAAATCGTCAGCAATGCCGCCCCGCGCCTGGTCCAATTGGCAGTGAAATTCGCGTTCTAGAATCGGCTTCCGCTCGAGGCAAAAGGAGATGGCTTTGAGTTCCCGGCTTCATAAATCGTCCTGGTTTCGAGTTGGTTTTCTTGAGCGCCGAGGTCGCAAACCTTGGTGCTTGCTCGCCGTGTTCCCTCCCCGGTCCAAATTGGCCTCTCTCTAATTAATTTAGTAACCGGGAGAATCTGCGGAAAAGGCGCCCCCATTTCTTTACGTGCTGGCGGAATCGAATCGGCGGAGATTTGCGCAGAGCGCGCTAGAAGCCTGCTTGGCCTTAGAGAAATTGGGCGCCTCGGCGGAATCGACCATGTCCGGCTCCCCAATGACCGAATTGTCGGGGCAACAAATCAGATTCTCAAAAACGCTTCCACAGTTCTGTGGCACAAGCTCTGGCTTTGGTCATGACCTCTTCTTCGTCAACCGCAACAAGCTTTCTGTCATCCATCGCGATTCGTCCGCCGATGATCGTCGTAACTACAGAGCGTCCGGAGAAGCCGAATACTATGTGACTGCCGATGTTCGAGTCGTGCAAGGGAGTTGGTGGATCGTAGTCCACAATGATCACGTCGGCGTGAGCGCCGGGAGTCAGTTTGCCCACGGATCGTCCGAAGCATTCGCTTGCAATCGCAGCATTTTCGCCGAACAGCATGGCTGGTGCTTCCGCCCAACCCACACTCGGGTTTCCTGTCTGATGCTTATGCAGGATGTTGGCAACCTTGAGCGATTCGAACATGTCGCAGGTATAGCCGTCGCTGCCCAGGCCAACGCGCACTCCCCGCCGGAGCATGTCGAGTATCGGAGCGCAGCCGACTGCGTTCCCCATGTTGGATTCAGGGTTGTGAACGACCTTGGTTTTACTGTCTCGCAACCGATCGATCTCGTTGTCATTGACGTGGACGCAATGAGCGGCAATGGTTCCGCTGCCGAGTATCCCCAGGTCGTGCCAGCGCTCGACGATCCGTTTTCCGTGCGTGCGCTGGCACTGGTCCACATCGGCGACCGCTTCCGCGGTATGGACATGAAAGCCAGCGCCAAGATCTTCTGCAACTTCCCGGCAGCGCGTCAGAGTCTTGTCGCCCAAAGTAAAGGAGGCGTGAAGTCCGAAGAGACCGCGGAGTTGACTGCCTCCGGTTTGCCTGCAGTATCGCAGAAAGGCGCGGTTTTCTTCGATGCCCTGAGTGGCGACTTCGGAGCCGTCGCGGTCGGAAACCTCATAGCAGAAACAACTGCGTAAACCGGTCTCGCGCGCGGCATCGGCAAGGCGGAATAGACTGCCGGCAATCGCGCCGGGGCTGGCGTGATGATCAAACACGGTGGTCGTGCCATTCCGTATGCAGTCGATCATCCCCACCATGGCGCTCCAATAAACGTCTTGCATAGTGAGAGCCTTGTCCAGTCGCCACCAGAGACGTTCCAGAATCTGCTGAAAGTTGATCGGGGGATCATCTTTCAGGAACATTCCCCGAGCGAACGTACTGTACAGATGCATGTGGGTGTTGATTAATCCGGGCATGATCACACGGCTTCGTGCATCCACGAACTTCGAACCGGGGTAGCGTCGCCGCAGATTCCCGGTCGCGCCGACCTCGGCAATCAGACCATTCTGGATGGCGATACAGCCATCTTGAATCAAGGGCAGACCATCCTGAGTGATCAACCGACCATTCCCGACCAACAAAACTGGAGATATCACCATCGTGCGGGGATTCTAGCGAACGAACGTCCCTGGCATTGTGATTCCAGTCACGGTGTCGATGTGATTCAAGTCACATTGCTCGGGGTGACGATTGGAAGACAATCGAAGGTACGTAACGGCAGGTTCTTAAGCAGTGCAGGTGGCAGTTTTCGTCGTGGAAATACCACCAGCTTCGATTACCCGCCATATCGACACTTTATCAAGCGGGAAGTGTAATGGCCAACCTGAGTGTAACAATCTGCGGGCTGGAATTTTCGAACCCGATTCTGCCAGCTGCCGGCCCACCCTCCAAGGATGGAGCCATGCTGCAGGCAGCGGCCAAGGGCGGCGCTGGCGGATTAGTCACCAAGACCATCTCGGTCCGTCCCGCGGAGGTGCCACGCCCCTGCATGGCGGAAATTCGTGGCGGATTTCTAAACACCGAACTCTGGTCCGAGCTGTCCAAGGAACAATGGATGGAAACGGAATTCAAGATGGCCAGAGCGACGGGGTTGCCCGTGATCGTGGGGTTGGGGTATACGGCCCAACAAATTCGCGAACTGGCTCCTTTAGTCAAGCCTTACGCCGATGCTCTTGAGCTTTCAACTCACTACATCGGCAACGATATATCCCCCATCGTCGACGCACTACGCGCAGCGAAACACGCGGTGGATGTGCCGGTGTTTGTGAAGCTCAGTCCGCACCCCAATATTCAGGAGATCGCTCTCGCCCTGGAAAGCGCAGGCGCCGATGCCCTAGTCATGATCAATTCATTCGGGCCATGCCTGAGCATTGATCTGGAAACCGGGCTGCCGCTCATGGGTAGCAAAGATGGCTTGGGCTGGCTGTCCGGCGCCGCCATCAAGCCGCTGGCGGTGCGTTGCGTGTACGACGCGGCCCGGCTGGTCAGTATCCCGATCTTTGGCGTGGGCGGCATCGCCAACGGGAATGATGTTGCGGAGATGTTCATGGCGGGCGCTTCCGCCGTACAGGTCTGTACGGAAGCGATTCTGCGCGGGCCGTCGGTCTATGGAAAGATTGCCCGAGAGCTGAATACGTTTCTCGACGAGCACGGCTACCAATCAGCGCAGGAGATCAAGGGACTGACGATTCGCTTGATGAGAGCGCGCGGCGGCCCCAGAGCGAGCGGTGCCCCTGCGGTGGATATGGAGCGGTGTGTGCTGTGCGGCAGATGTGAACAAAGCTGCCCCTACGGTGCCATTACGGAGGATGCAGTCCTGCATATCGACAAAAGAAAGTGTTTTACCTGCGGGCTGTGCGTGAGCCGCTGCAAGCTGCAGGCGCTCACCATGGAGCTGTAGAGCCCAGGATCTGGGTGAAGATGGGTGGGGATGAGACGATGCACGTCACCGGACTTCGATGCGTTCACTGCGGGCGGACTTACAACACGACTGAAATTGACTACTACTGCCCGGCATGCGGTTATCACGACGGTATTCTAGATGTGGTTTACGACTACGAATCGGTACGAAAAGAACTCAGCCCGTCATGGCTCGCCGGCGACCGCAATCGCTCGATGTGGCGTTATCTGCCCTTGCTTCCCGTTGAGGCTCCGGAGTTGATTCCGCCTCTCCATGTCGGCTGGACCCCGTTGTATGCGGCTCCGCGCCTCGCCCGGGAGTTGGGAGTTGCGCAATGCTGGATCAAAGACGAAGGCCGTAATCCGACTGCATCATTCAAGGATCGTGCTAGCGCGGTGGGCGTAGTGAAAGCCCTGGAGAAGAAGGCCTCGCAAATCGCTTGTGCTTCGACCGGCAACGCCGCATCTTCGCTGGCCGGACTCTCGGCAGCCGCCGGCATAGCGGCCACAATCTTTGTTCCGGCGCGTGCGCCCGAGGCGAAAGTAGCCCAGTTGCAAGTCTACGGAGCGCGGGTGTTTGCGGTTCAGGGGACCTACGATGAAACCTGGGAGCTGTGCATGCAGGCCAGCGCGGAATTCGGCTGGTACAACCGCAACTGCGCGATCAACCCCTACCTGATCGAGGGCAAGAAGACAGTTTCGCTGGAGCTCACGGAGCAATTCCTGTCGCTTTCGCCGGGCAAATTCCCCGAGTGGGTTGTGGTTTCGGTCGGCGATGGCTGCACGATCGGCGGTGTATGGAAAGGCTTGCGAGAGATGCACATGCTCGGCTTTCTTCCTCGCTTGCCCAGGATCCTCGGAGTGCAGGCGGAAGGTTGCAAGCCATTTCTTGCGGCGTGGCGAAATCACGTCGGCCTGACTCCCTGCGAGGCGGATACCTTGGCGGACTCGATTGCCGTGGGGTGTCCGCGAAACTTCAGCAAGGGAATGCGGGCAGTGACCGAGTCCGGCGGCGCATTTGTGTCCGTTCCCGATGCCGAGATTCTGCAATCCATACCCATGCTGGCTCGTGCCGCCGGCGTATTTGGAGAGCCCGCGGGTGTTGCCGGTTTGGCCGGAGTGAAACGGGCGGTAGCCGAGGGCATCATCGACCGCGCGGAAAGCGCAGCCATCATCATGACGGGAAATGGATTGAAAGACGTCCAAAGTGCGATGCGCTCGACGGCACCCACGATTTCCGTGCCCCCCGATTTGGGAGAGATTCGCAAACTGGTGGAGGCAGCGGCCTGCGCTTGACAGTGCGGGTGACAGCCAAGGCGAGGAAAGTGAGAGAAGCGCGAGATGGGCAAAATACCATTTGGTCCCAGCTACGATGAGATGCTTGATCCGGGCTTGCTCGGCAGGGAGGTTCGAGCCCGGGCCCTGACTGCACTGCAACAGGATGAACTCGATCCCATCAATCTTTTCAACATCACCTGGCGGGATGCGGCCAACCAGGTTCGCCGAGTTCTGTTGCCGCCCGCATTGACCGGGATCGATGCGAATGTGGTGATAATGCTGGGTTGCGGATTCCCTTCCGGATCGCACAAGGTGGGCCCAGCCTACAGCACACTGATCGAAGGACTGGTGGATGGCGAGATCGTTCCCGGCGAACACACCATTCTCGGCCCCTCGACGGGAAATTTCGGAATCGGCACCGCCTATATCTCGAGTTTGCTTGGCTTCCGCGCCATCGTCATCATGCCGGATAACATGAGCAAAGAGCGGTACACGCGCATCCGGAAGTACGGCGGCGAACTGGAATTGACGCCGGGATCGGAATCGGACGTGATCCTCACGCTGGAGAGGACCCGGGAGTTAATGAAGAATCCCAGGAACAAGGCTCTGGCGCAGTTCGAACTCTTCCCTAACTATCGTTTTCATCGCCATGTCACCGGCGGCAGCGCCGTTGCGGCGGTCAAGGACGTGGGCAACGGCCGGATCGCAGGCTTCACATCGGCGCCCGGTTCGGCGGGCACCCTCGCCGCCGGCGATCAGATAAAGTCCGCGTTTCCTGAGGCAAAGATTGCCGCACTCGAACCCTACGAGTGCTCCACCTTGGCCAACGGTGGCCACGGTCAGCACCGCATCGAGGGAATCGGTGACAAGATGTGTACGTTGATTCACAACGTGCTGAATACCGATTTCGTGATCCTTATCAAGGACGAAGAAACAGTGCAGGGAGTAAAGATTTTTCACGATGGACTGGACTCGCTGGTCAGGATGGGCGTAGACCGGGAGTTCGCGCTCGGTCTGCGGGATTCATTTGGGCCCTCCGGCATCTGTAACGTGCTCGGGGCAATCAAGCTGGCAAAGTTCCTGCGGCTGGGGCCTGGGGACAATGTCGTGACGGTGGCGACCGATGGCTTCGACCGCTATCAGTCGGTGGTGCAGGAGATGGACAGCCGGTATCTCGAATTGGCCCCGGCGGTGCTGGACCGCTGGGCGCATGATATTTTTCTCGGCGCCTGCGATGACCATGTGTTCGACTTCCGCAAGCCCGCCTTGAAGGAACAACTGTTTGTGCAAAAAGAGAACGACTGGTTGAGATTCGGCTATACCAAGAAGTTTCTCGACTCCATGCGCTGCCAGGACTTCTGGGACGTGCAGTACGCGAAGGTGCGGCAGTATAACCACAAGATTTGTGCATCGCGTTCGCTGGGAGTGAAGGAGTAACAGCCATGTTCCAGTTCACGCTGAACCAGGAAGCGGTTCGTGTTGCCAGGGATAAGAACCTGCAGGAGTTTCTGCGCGAAGATGCTCGTCTGACCTCGGTCAAGAGCGGTTGCGGCGAGGGGGTCTGTGGCTCCTGTTCCGTATTGGTGAATGGGGAAGCGCGGCGAGCGTGTACGTTAACCGTTGCCAAAGTGCAGGGAAAGGCGGTCACAACCGTCGAGGGCCTCTCCGTTCGCGAAAAGGAAGTGTATTCATGGGCCTTCGGTCAAGCGGGAGCGGTGCAGTGCGGTTTCTGCATGCCGGGCATGGTGATGAGCGCGAAGTCATTGCTTGACAGCAATCCGACACCCACACTCGCGCAAACCAAGGCCGCCATTCGATATAACCTTTGCCGGTGCACCGGTTACCTGAAAATCGAGCGCGCGATCCAGTTGGCCTCAAAAGCGTTCTGCGGTGGACTGAGCCAGGATCCCAAAGCCGGATCGGGCAATGTCGGGACCCGAACGGTGCGGCTCGACTCCAAAGAGAAGGTGCTGGGAACGGGCGAGTTTGTAGACGACATGAAGATTCCAAACATGCTCCACGGCGCCGTGCTCAGAGCGAAATATCCACGAGCCTTGGTGAAGAAAATTGATATCTCCGCGGCGCAGGCGTGCCCTGGCGTGGCCGTTGTCTTGACCGCAAAAGATATCCCCGGCGAGCGACTGCTGGGACATGTTGTTCACGACTGGCCCGTGATGATTGCCGAAGGCGAAGAGACTCGTTACCTGGGTGATGCATTGGTGGTGCTGGCCGCCACTACCAAACAGATAGCCCGGCAAGCCCTGGACCTGATTCGCGTCGACTATGAGGAACGGCCTCCGCTGTCATCGCCAGCGGCAGCATTGGCAGAAGGCGCCCCACGCCTCCACCCCAAAGGCAACGTGCTGTCGGAGGTATCTGTGAAACGCGGCGATGCTGATCATGCAATCCGCGAGGCGAAGTACGTCGTCACGCAGCGATACTCAACTCCGCGCGAGGAGCACGCCTTTTTGGAACCGGAAAGCGCACTCGCAGTGGCAACAAAGTGTGGCTCGCTAACTGTCTATAGCGCCGGCCAAGGTGTTTACGACGATCATCGCGGCATCGTAGAGATGCTCGGGGTTGCAGATGACAAAGTACGGGTCATCAGCAAGCTAGTGGGCGGAGGATTCGGCGGCAAAGAAGATCTCTCCGTGCAGCATCACGCCGCCTTGTTGGCATGGCACAGCGGGCGGCCGGTAAAGCTGACATTTAGCCGCGCAGAGAGTTTCCTTGTGCATCCCAAGCGGCACCCCATGGAGATGGAGTTCACGACGGCGTGTGACGACAAAGGTAAGATCACGGCGGTGAAAGCCCGCATCGTGGCTGATACGGGCGCATACGCATCGCTCGGCGGTCCGGTTTTGCAGCGGGCCTGCACACACGCCGCAGGACCTTACCCGATCGACAACGTCGACATCGAAGGGCGCTCGATTTATACCAACAACATTCCCTCGGGTGCATTTCGCGGCTTTGGCGTCACACAAACCTGCTTTGCCTCGGAGAGTAACCTGAATCTGCTGGCTTCACAGATCGGCATCTCAGCCTGGGAGATCCGCTTTCGCAATGCCATCGAGCCCGGTGGAGTGCTTTCGAACGGACAGATAGCCGACGCGGGCACGGCATTAAAAGAGACGTTGCTGGCAGTGAAGGATGTTATCGATGCGCATCCCGACGCCGGTATCGCATGCGCATTCAAGAATTGCGGCAAAGGCGTAGGCGTGCCCGATATTGGACGAGTGAAGTTGAAAGTGGACAACGGCGGAGTGATCATCCTGACTAGCGCGGCCTGCATGGGGCAGGGTGTCTCAACCGTATTGCTGCAGATTGTGGCCGAGACCACCGGCATCGCCAAATCCGACATCAGTCTGCATGCACCGGACACGGCGATCACTCCCGACAGCGGGACCAGCACAGCGTCGCGGCAAACACTGGTTACAGGCGAGGCGGCGCAGAGGGCCGCCAACGCGCTCAAGCAAGAATTGAGCCGTCATGAGCTGGCGGAACTGGAAGGGCGGGAGTTTTACGGCGAGTACGAAACGGTTACCGATCCGATGACTTCCGACAAGCCGAATCGTGTCAGTCATGTTGCTTACGGGTATGCCACGCAGGTGGTGATTCTGGACTCCAAGGGAAGAGTTCGAAAGGTCGTGGCCGCACATGATGTGGGCAAAGCCATCAATCCCAATGGCGTCGAGGGACAAATTGAGGGCGGCGTAGTAATGGGGCTGGGCTACGCGCTGACCGAAGAATTTCCAGTGCCCAATTGCGCGCCCACGGCCACGTTGGGCACACTGGGCCTGTGGCGCTCGACGCAGGTACCGGAGATTGAATGCCGGATTATCGAGAAAAATCCCGCAACGCTGGCTTATGGTGCAAAAGGAATCGGCGAGATTGTGAGCCTTACGACGGCGCCTGCCGTCGCTTGCGCTTACTTCCAGCGGGACGGGAAACTGCGAAATAGTCTGCCCCTCCAAGGTACTCCTTATACCCGCAGGAGCCGCAGCCAGAGGGGAGTAACCGCAAAATGCTAACGACGGAAAGAGAATGTCGAGTGATTGCCTTGTGCCAGGAACTGATTCGCCAGCAGAGTTATTCCGGTCACGAAGACGGCGTTGCCAGCCGAATCCGGCAGACGTTCCATGAATTCCGGTACGATGAGGAACTTGTTGACTCCTACGGTAACGTCCTCGGCCTTATCCGGGGCAAACGCTCGGGCAAAGCGATCCTGCTCGACGGCCACATCGACACGGTTCCCGTTCCGGAGGCATCGCGGTGGACTCATGCACCCTTCGGCGGCGAATTGGAGAATGGGCGAATTTACGGGCGCGGTGCTTCCGACATGAAAGGCGCGGTCAGCGCCATGATCGCCGCCTCCGGCTTTTTCGCGGCGGACACGGGCAGGGATTTTGCGGGAGAAATCTATGTCTCCGGAGTGGTTCACGAGGAATGTTTCGAGGGGATTGCCGCCAGAAAGATCAGTGAACGCGTTCACCCCGACTATGTCGTGATCGGCGAGTCTTCCGAACTAAATCTGAAACGGGGACAACGCGGCCGGGCGGAGATCGTGGTGGAGACCTTGGGCAAACCGGCGCACTCCGCCAATCCCGGGGCGGGTATCAATGCGGTTTATAAGATGGCGGAACTGATTCGTGAGATCGGCAGACTGCCGGCGCCCGTGCACCCTATACTCGGGCCCGGAATTTTGGAACTCACCGACATTAAATCGTCGCCGTATCCGGGCGCATCCGTCGTGCCCGACTACTGCTGCGCAACCTACGACCGCCGCCTGTTGCTGGGAGAGACCAGGGATTCAGTTCTGCAGCAGCTGCAGGAGCTCATTTGTACGATGAAGAGCAAAGATCCGCAATTCGAAGCGAAGGTACACTTTGCGACCGATGTGCAGAAATGCTACACCGGCGCGGAAATTGGCGGCGAGAGATTTTTCCCAGGCTGGGTGTTCGAGCACGATGATGAGTTCGTGCAAACGGCTCTTACTGGATTGCGCAGTGTGGGTCTGAATCCGGAAATCACGCAGTACTCTTTTTGTACGAACGGCAGCCACTACGCAGGCGAGGCGGGCATCAAGACCATTGGCTTCGGTCCCTCCAGAGAGAACCTCGCCCACATTATCGATGAATACGTAGAGGTTGAACAGCTGCTGCAATCCACCAAGGGCTACTACGGAATATTGCGGGCAGTCCTTCGACAAGGTTGAGCAATGAAGATCCTAATCGTGAATGGCTCAATCATCGACGGTACGGGAGAGCCTCGCTACGACGCCAGTGTTTTGGTTGAGGACGAACACATCGCCGCCATCGGAGCCGTGCCGGGCTCCGCCGGATTTGATCGGATCATCGATGCTCAGGGTATGATCGTGGCTCCCGGCTTCATCGATACTCATAGCCACTCCGACCTCGAGTTGATGGTCAACCCCTATGTCGAAGCCAAGGTTCGCCAAGGGGTCACGACTGAGTTGCTAGGGCAGGATGGAATCTCCATGGCGCCGCTCCCGAAGCGATACGTCTCGCCATGGCGAAAGAATCTTGCTGGGCTCGATGGCGACAGCGATGAACTGAGTTGGGATTACGAGACCACTGATGGTTACCTGCAAGCGCTCGAGCGGAACGGCGTCGGGTTGAACGAAAGCTACCTCGTCCCGCACGGGAATGTCCGCATGGAGGCGATGGGTTTGGATAACCGCAAACCTACGTCGGAGGAACTGTCGCAGATGCGGGACGTCACGCGGCGGGAGATGGAGGTAGGTGCTTTCGGGCTCTCCACCGGCCTCATCTATATGCCTTGCGCCTATGCGGACACAGCGGAATTGATCGAATTGTGCAAGGTAGTCGCGGACTTCGATGGAGTATTCGTCGTGCACCAACGCAGCGAGGCGGATGCCATCCTGGGCTCCATGGAGGAGGTCTTCGATATCGGACGCAAATCCGGCGTCAAGGTGCACTTCTCGCACTTCAAAATCTGTGGCCGCAAGAACTGGCCCCTCATCGATAGAGTCGTCAACCTCATGGACAGCGCTACTCAGGAAGGGATACGCGTCTCTTTCGACCAGTATCCGTACGTCGCGGGCAGTACGATGCTGGGCGTGATTCTTCCCCCATGGGTGCATGATGGAGGCACCGACCAACTTTTGGAACGCTTGCGCAGCCCGGAGCTTCGACGGCGCATGGTTCGCGACATTGAACAGGGAGTTCACGGCTGGGATAATTTCGTGGACTTCGCCGGACTGGATCAGATTTTCATCACCAGTGTGAAGACCGATGCGAATCGAGATCTGGTCGGCAAAAATCTGGTGGAGATCGGGGAAATTCGCGGCAAAAATTCATACGATGCGGCCTTTGATCTGCTGCTCGGAGAAGAGAACGCGGTCGGTATGGTCGATTTTTACGGCACCGAGGACCACGTCATCCAATTGCTGACCCGACCTGAGCAGAATGTCTGCACCGACGGTCTATTGGGCGGCAAACCTCATCCGCGCGTCTTCGGATCATTTCCGCGAGTCCTGGGAAAATACGTTCGCGAGGAGAAAGCTCTGATACTTGAGGATGCGATTCGAAAAATGACGTCCAAGCCAGCCGATGTTTTCGGATTCCGGCGCCGGGGCTCGTTGAAGCTGGGCTATTTTGCAGACATCGTCATCTTTAACCCCCAGACCATTATCGACAAAGGAACTTTCATCAATCCGGTCCAGTATCCGGAAGGCATCGCATATGTTCTGATCAATGGAGAGGTGGTTGTGGATTCTGGCATCTATAGCCGCAAGATTGGCGGTGACGTCATCCGAAAATCCCGGGCACAGTGAGCCGCCGCCCAAAAGATACGCGCCACTGGTGGTGACATTAACGGGCTCGGCGTTTGGGCTCTCGAAATTCTCCCCCTGTTTCGCGGCAAGGAATGAATCCAAAGTGGTGCCGACGACTGCTCCCCCGCGGTGAACATCTCGGAAAGGCATGCGAAGCCGGCTTGTCGATCGCGGTCAGTCCTAGAGTCCCAGCCGGCAACCCAATCACCCGCTTCAGAGCAATGAAACGGAGCCATGTTGATATCGGCCTGATCGCGGAACCCGCGCTTGACCCATCGGCTGAGAAACTTGCCACTCCTTGAGCGGAAATTCAACGCCCAGTAACATTTCGCCGAGACGGCGCTGGTACATTGTTGCCGGAGGTCTCCATGAAAAGGACACTTGCTTTCCTTGCGATCGCGGCTGCCTTGTCGATCGGCGCCGCAAACGCCCAAAACAAAAACTTCCTGCAAGGCAACATCAAACGCGTTCTGTTGATCAGCGTCGACGGTATGCACGCCGTTGACCTCGAAAACTGCGCCCACGGCATCAGTACCATCAATAATGGCCAACCCTTTTGCCCCGCGCTGGCGGCGCTAAGCAAGACTGGGTTGAACTATGTGGCTGCCAGCACCACCAAGACTTCAGATTCCTTTCCCGGTCTGATCGGGCTCATCACCGGCGGCAGCCCGGCCTATACCGGCGTCTACTATGACGTCGCTTATTCGCGGAATTATGATGCGCCCGCGAAAACCACCGGTAACGGCCTTGCGGCCGGCCCCTGCACTCCCTTCGCGACTCCGACCGGTACCACAAGCGAGTACGAGGAAGGCATCGACATCGACCAGACCAAATTGAATGGCGGCGCTCCAGGCGCATCACTGACCGACGGCGGCATCGCGTCGATCGACCCGAAGAGACTGATCCGCGATCCCAATAATGGGTGCAACCCGGTTTGGCCGTGGGATTTCGTTCGCGCCAACACCATCTTCAGCGTGATTCACGGAGCTGGCGGATACGCGGCTTGGTCCGACAAACACCCCGCCTATTCCGCGGCGGCGGCTGGTCTGGGACCGGTTGCTCTGGACGACTTCTACGGGCCGGAAATCAACTCCAACGTGATTGCGCTTCCCAACGTCGTAACGCCCCTCGGGGCAGCTTGCAACCCAATCCCCGATCCGGGCTCAAACCTCACGGCCTGGACCGACAGCTTCCAGAATATTCAGTGCTACGACACATTGAAGGTTGATGCGGTCCTCAACTGGATCGATGGGAAGAACCACCTGGGAACTGCGCAGACCAAGGTTCCTACCATCTTCGGCATGAACTTTCAGGCGCTGAGCGTGGGCCAGAAGCTGATCGAGGCGAGCAACAGCACGACGGGCGGATATTTGGATGCCGCGGCCACGCCCACCGCGGCGCTGCTCAACGAATTCCAGTTTGTCGATGCTTCGATTGGGGCATTCGTCAGCGAACTGAAGGCACAGAATCTCTACGATTCGACTCTGATCATCATCACGGCCAAGCACGGGCAGTCGCCCATCGATCCCAGCCGCTATGTATCTCAGCTGATCAACGGCACTTCACCCGCCACTCTGCTTTCCAACGCTGGCTACATTCCATACTCTGAATCCACCAACAATCCCACCGGCATTGGACCGACGGAAGATGACGTCTCGCTGATCTGGCTCTCGAACTCTAGCGACACTTTAGCGGCCGTCCAGATCCTCGAAGCCAATGCCACCCCCGCCGGAATCGAGCTGGGGCAGATCTATTACGGCCCTTCGCTCACTCTGAACTACAACAACCCGCTGTCTGACCCACGAACGCCCGACATCATCGTGACCCCAAACGTGGGCGTTACGTACTCGGGCAGCACGGCGAAACTGGCCGAGCACGGCGGATTCGCGCATGATGACACGAATGTGGTTCTGCTGCTGTCGAATCCGAGCTATACAGCCAAGACGATCCGCGAGGGGGTGGGCACAGTTCAGGTGGCGCCTACCATCCTCCAAACGTTGGGTCTGAATCCTTCGTCCCTTAGCGCGGTTGTGGCTGAGGGAACGACCGTGCTTCCGAAATAAAGATTCGGTCGCGCGATCGCCGGTACGATTAGCGGACGTTCCTTCGGGGCGTCCGCTATTTGTAGGCCTGAGAAGTCCCAATCAAAATCTTCCGAAAGCAGCCAGCCATCGGCTTGCTGAACTGGGAAAGCTACCGCCAAGAAATAGGGTTGTCCACAGCATTTACGATACCGTTTTTGCAAGATGACAATTTGTTCATCCACAAGGCCAATCGTAGCATTCGCTCGTAACTGCCCAATGATTACACCAAAGGACCGCGGGCCCAGTCTCGACTTGCAACCAAGGTCCGTAGTCTCAAAGAGGAGAGTCGCTGCTTGCAGTGACGTGGAGGTTGCTGGAAGATGATCGGAATGTGGACTGAAGATGAAAAAGGGATTTGACCGGCCTCCCGGAATGCGCTGTCTGGCGTGCGTAGAGTCAACGGGGTGTATGTAGTCGTGGGCGGCCGGCAATTGGGACCGAACTGCCAACTCAAGATTTTGCTCAGGTTTCACAGAGAATTAATGTCTCCGTAATATTTCCTTGCTACAACTCCTAATCTCTTGTGGAGGCTTTCTATGAAGGCGAATCGGCTCGTACTAGCCGGAACTACGCTGGCTGTTATGCTGGCGGCGTCGTACGGAGTGGCGGCTGATAACAATACGGTAGGCTCGGGGAATATCAAGCATGTATTGCTGTTGAGCATTGACGGGATGCACGCGGTAGATTTTTATAACTGCTCGCACGGGATTGCGGGCGCGAATGGCGGGAGTCCGTACTGTCCGAATATGGCGGCGTTGAGTCAGACGGCAATCAACTATGTGAACACCGAATCGTCGAAACCTTCGGACTCTTTCCCCGGCATGGCGGCGCTGGCCTCTGGCGGTACTCCCAAGACCACTGGTCTTTACTACGACGTCGCCTATGATCGCTCGCTCGATGCACCGGCAAAGACGACAGGCACTGGCTTGGCGGCGGGGCCGTGCACACCCTATGCGACACCTACCGGGACGACCACCGACAACGATCAAGGTATTGATCTCGACGACACCAAGCTGAATGGTGGTGCCCCGGGAGCTGGGTTGACGGAGGGCGGTATCGCATCGATCGACCCCCTGAAGCTGGAACGCGACCCAGCGGCGGGTTGTGCGCCGGTGTACCCATGGAACTTCATACGGACCAACACGCTCTTTGGTGTGATCCATGCTGCGGGCGGATACACGGCGTGGATTGACAAGCATCCCTCGTACTCATTTGTGGGTGGCCCCGGCGGCACTGGCCTGGACGACTATTATTCACCGGAGGTTAATTCCGTTGTGGTGCCCCTGCCCGGTGTAAAGACTCTGGACGGCCTTCCCTGTGATCCGATCCGCGACCCAGTTGGAGTGTCCGGATGGAACAGCAGCTTTGCGAACATTCAGTGCTATGACGCGATCAGGGTGTACGGGTTGCTGAATCAAATTGCGGGCAAGACGCATTCGGGAGCCCCGGCGGAGGTACCAGCGGTTTTTGGTATGAACTTCCAGTCGGTTTACGTTGGAGAGTCTGTGAATGAGGCGGGCGTGGCCACTGGCGGCTATAAAAATGCGGCAGCCCTTCCCAGCACCGAACTACTGAAGGAAATCGAGTATGTGGATGCCGCAGTCGGGGAAATCGTCAGCGCACTCCAGTCCGCGGGCATTTATAACAACACGCTGGTCATCATCACCGCGAAGCATGGGGATTCGCCAATCGACCCGACTCGGTACGTGGCGGACGGTACCAACACTCCGGCAACGCTACTAGGGGATCTCATTCCCTACTCGGAATCGCCGCTCAACCCGACAGGCATTGGCGCAACCGAAGATGATGTATCTGTACTGTGGCTGAAAAAGGGCGCGAGCGTGAGCACCGCCGTCAAAATTCTCGAGCAGAATTCGACGGCGATTGGCTTAGGGGAGATCTACTACGGGCCGACGCTGGCGCTCAACTACAACATCGGCGGCCTTGGACCGGGTCAAGATTCACGGACTCCCGACATTATCGTGACGCCCAACGTGGGCGTGACTTATTCGAACAGTACGGCGATGGTGGGAGATCACGGCGGATTCGCACACGACGATACCAACGTCATACTGCTGGTTGCGAATCCGAATTTTACGGCACAGACGGTCTCGGCACTAGCGGCTACCAGGCAAATCGCGCCGACCATTGTGCAGGCGTTGGGGCTGGACCCTACTGCACTGGACGCGGTGAAGGCGGAAGGAACGGCGGTGCTGCCCGAGGTTGCGTCGCAACTGGCAAAATAAGATACGTCGGGAGAGGTAATGGTGTCGGCGCGGCGGGCCGCAGGCACGAAACCAATCTCCTCGCTAAAGCCGAGGTGAGGCTGGAAGTTAGCCGCCATACCCACCGCTCTAAGAAGAGGAGTCGGAGTACTTTTTCTTGAGATTCGCTCTCCTATGGGTTCAACAATGTCTTCGGTCGATCGCGTTCGAGCGACTGACATTGAAACTCCATAACCGCCGCATCCTGCCGGGCCGCTTGAACCCGCTGACCGACTCGCTCCCGACCAACGGGAGCTAGCCAGGCTGGAGAGCAATCTCCCAAACTCCCCGGCCGTGGGTTGCGGCCCGCAGCTTCCGGGCTGCGGAATGCACCGCCAGATCGGTCACAGCGGCCTCAGGTAGCCCTGGGGAGAACGGCGTCCAGGTCCATGAGGTCCCTGATCTCGTGCCCTTCCATACGCCCACATCGGTACCCACGTACACGTTGCTCGTGTTATCGGGATCTACGGCAACTGCGTGGGTAGGCACGTCTACATTCGTCGCCGAAAACCCGGCGCTATTCCACGCAATACCATCAAAATAAAAGACGTGTTCCCCGCCGCCGCTTCCTAGGGTGACATAGAGAGATCCTGTGTCAGGGTTCTCTATCGCAAGCGAAGTATGAAAACGGACACTGGGCGCTGTATTAGGAACAGCCGGCAGAGCTTGTTTGGTCCACGCTCCGTTGGCTAACTCAAAGCGCCAAACCCGGCCCAATCCGTTCGGCACTCCAGGAGATTGACTCGTGGCCGCATACAGTCGTGTTGCCGAAGCGATAGCGATGGCGGTCACTGGAACGATCGTCGGTTGCGCATTACTCGGTATGACGGTCGGATTTGGATCATCCAACACGTCCGCATTCGTGTTCGTGGGCAGAGATTGCCACGCCGCACTCCAATCCGTACGGAACCACAAACGACTGGTCCCAAAGGCAACCAGAGTCTTCGAAGCTGCCGCCAGTGTCTTGACCGGACCATAGAATCCGGTGCGGAGTTCCTCTGCGCTGCCACTGGCCACCGGCAGCGCAGCGGAGGTCCAGGTGGCGCCATCGTTGCCCGTCACACTCAAGTTGGATCGAGTGTATTGGCGGATTACTTGTTGCGGATTGTTTGGGTCGATGGCCACCCCACCTCCATCACCCTCGATCACCTCAAGCCATGACGCGGTACCACTGAGTGAAAAACGTATTGTCCCGTTGTCCTGGCAGCCGCCGTACAAGATGTCCGCGGTGTCCGGTCTTTGTCCGATGTACGTCATCTGCGCAATGTTGATGCCCTGATTCTTGGCGGAAAAGCTGCTCAAAGTTCCACTCGTGGTCGAAGCAAATATGCCGCCATCCGATCCCACCCACACAATCGACCCATCGTGAGTTCCGTCCCCGTTGGTGGCAAAGGACAGCGCGTGTCCGTCAGGGTGGATTCCGCGCCCAATCCATGTCGGGTCGGAAGGAACGTTATTGGTGGTGTTCGGGTCGGGCGCCTGGCCCGCGGCCGGCACGGCTTGGTCGTTCGCCGGGTTGAATGGGAACACATAACTGCCGGGACCTCCGGTAATCGTTCCCTTATAAATGGAAAGCGCCCAATCTGCGTCCAGCGTCAGATCTCCCACGAGATACACCGTGTTGGCGTTGCTCGGATCAACCGCAACCACGAGATCGTACCAGCCCTGCTCCCCTGCAAACAGTGCTCTCGGCACTCCACTTACGGCCTGGAAATTGCCTCCAGTGTCACTGTCCATACGATTGAGTGTTCCGTCGCCAACGAGCGCATAAACCACGCGCGGATCGTTTTCCCCGACCGCAAGTGCGATCCGTCCGGAACCGCTGAATCCAGCGACCGCGCTCCATGTCGCGCCCGAATCAGTGCTCCTGTACACGGTGTCTTGATCGAATCCGACGTAGTAGATTTTATTGGCACCCTTTCCCGCCACGGCCACATCCGATGCCGCCCCGTTTGCATTGCTGAAGGAGCCACCGACCTGGTTCCAGTTCGTGAAAGGCGCCGTCACGGGTCGTTGATACAGCCCCCTAGTGGTGGCGGCAAACACAATCGCCGAGTTGTCCGGATCGATGACAATGCGATAGATTTCAGAAGAGGCCAGATTCGTCGCTTCCAGCGAGAACGTGGCCCCGCCGTCAGTCGACGACTTGATCCCGATCCCGAAATACCCGTCTGCGTTCCCGCCCGGCTCGCCGGTGCCCACAAAAATAACATCGCTTGCCTGCGTAGTTCCGAATTGCGCCGTGACGGCTCCCACGGCAAGAGAATCTGCCTCCAGATTGCTTGCGATGGATCCCGAGCCGCCCAGCGGCGTAACGGCAAACTGATCCAGTGCCTTCCAGGTAGTGCCGCCATCAAGGGTGATCCAAACGCCTCCATTCGCAGTACCCACGTAAGCTCGCGTTCCGCCAGTTCCCACGACGATCGATGTGACGCGGCCACTGACCACCGCGTGGACCGCACCCGCCTGCCCTCCAGCGACTGCTGTCGGTCCAACACTTGCCCAATGCATGGAGTTCGTTTCTCCTGAAGCGGTCGGGGTGGCGGGCACGGCGAGCGACTCCTGCAACCCGCGCTGAGCGGAACGCTTCATGGCGGAGGCCTTCAAAATTGCACCTCGCAGAACTTTCCCGTCGGCACCGACGCGGCTCCGGCGGAAGTACCGAGCGCGCCCACCAGGATCGTCAAAAGCAGGTTCTTGTGCCGCAAGCCTCTCGATTTCAGGTTCGGTTTTGGGTCTTCCGGGTCTTCGCAGGAACGGTTCTTTCGGACTCTTGGGCATGCTCACCTTCTCTTCCTTTGGCTTCTCGACCTATCGGGGCGCTTTGCGCTTTTCAAGCGTTCCTTACGATAGGACCTATCCGGTCGCAACGGCTCGCTCATTTTTCCTTTGCGGGCGAACGGACCTGGGCCCTCGAGATCGGGATCGTGTCAATTTTCTTGTGCCCTTAGCAGCCGGATCGCTCGAGTTTCCCGAGATAAAATTGGTTCGCGCACACAATATCAATTCGCCGGGCGCTGTCAAGCCAAAAACGCTCAAAACCAATTAGAGGTGGCGGCGGAACACATTTTCTCAGGAAACCGAAAAAGTCGCGACTTCTACGCGCGGGGGCGAAGGGGAGAGTCGGTTCCAATCCGTTCGTCCCATTGCCCCGAACTTTTTTCTTTCGAGCACGAGTCAGCTTTCGAACTTGACTTTCCTAAGGTCGGTGTTAGTATGCGACGCAATTTAGTGACCGATCGAAGCAGTGCGACCGCCGAGTATTGCGGCTTGAGCCACGAAATTGCTGCGACGTTGGTCGTTTGCCCGGACGGCAGATCAGGCAGCCTAGGAGTTTCTCAATCTTTAAATAGTGGGGCCGAGTTAGATCCGGAGCGAGTGGGGTTCGTTTGAGCGATCGAAGGGGAGAATCGTGGAAACGGGAACACTTGCCCACCTGCGATTTGAATATGTTGTTTTGGTGGCTTACTGGACAGTTCTCGTCGCAGAGTTAGTGGGGGATAAGTCTATCTACACTGTCTCTGTTCTTGCGATGCGGTTTCGCACGGGGATGGTCATCGGCACGATGGCGGTGGCATTTGCCGCCAAGATGCTTACGGTCGTGCTGTTGGGCAAAGCCCTCGCTCGCTTTGACTTGCTATGGGCCGACATTTTGAGCGCTGCGGCGTTTTTTGTGTCCGCTTTAATGATCTGGTTCGGCGAACCAGAGCAAGAGCTGAAATTTGGGTCAGGAGCGACCCATTGGTTCGGCGTTGTCACAACTTGTTTCGGATCGCTGTTCTTCAGCGAGTGGGGAGATACCGGTCAGATCGCCGCGGCTGCTCTGACGGTAAAATCCGGGGCCATGATGGCTGTTTGGCTGGGTGGAACGTTGGCCATGACGACAAAGGGCGCGCTTGCTATGATCGTCGGCCGAAAACTGCGGGAACATTTGCCGCCGCGGCTGATCAGGACCCTCGCGTGCCTTTCGTGTGGCGTACTGGGGATTGCTGCCTTGGGGAATTTGATATTTCGCTAACGTGCGGCCCAGAATCGAGAACTCGGAGAAGCCAGGCAGGCGGTTTCCCATGCCTAAAACTCAGCGCTATGCGGTCACGATTCAATAGACCGGCAACACGCGGTCCCTCAGATCGGGTTACAAGAGCTACATGCGCGATTACGTCATCCTTACTGATTGGGGAAGAACCGACGATGGCGAGATCTTCGGCGTGTCCAGAGTCTGGTATCTCGATTGCTGTTCCGTAGCGGGAGTAAGGTATTGGGAGCCTATGGGTCAGGTCCGCTCCGACGAGCAGTAAGGCAGGACGCCCCTGTAAGGCAGATCCCTACCCAAGATGGTTACGTTCGATCCAAAGGGAGCACCACTCGCGACTGGGCTCGACGTAACGACTGAGGTCCTCTAGGAAGTCGTCGGCCGGGGCCCTCGCTCTTTCTTCTTCGAGGGAACTAAGGAGATCATCCCATCAAGTGGTAAACGTTTACTCGCTCGTTCGGTTCGATTACAATCGCTCGGTCCTGAGTGCGGACCTGCAGGTTCATCGATCCGAGAGCCACCTCGCGGGTCATTCGGCGGTAGGCGTGGAGGTGCAGCCAGTGACGGGCAGAGCGAGAACGCGATGAGTCCGCAATGTAATCGCCGTGAGGTTTTGAAAGGGCTGGCAGCGGCGTCGGCCACGACAATGTTCTCTTCGGTGCAGGGAGAGTTCGCCGAGGATGCCCGGGTGGCCACGCCTCCGGTTGAAATACAGGTCACGCCTGTCAGTCCGCACACGCTTCGATTGAGTGTCCTGCCGCTCGAAAACGGTTCGGTTGGATCGATACCGTTTGACGGGTCGCTTGTCCAGGAATCGTGGGGCGCTCCCGTGGCCAGATTACGAGAGGGATCGGGTCAGCCAATCACAGCGGGCGGCGTCCGGCTTGAGACCTCGTTCCACCCCGTCACCATTACGGCCACGAACAAGAATGGCGACGTCATCCAACGGTTCGCTTGGGGCGAAAAGGCACTCTCGTTTCTGAGCGGAACCTCACCGCTGTTTGGTCTGGGAGAAGGTGGCCCCCAGTTCGATCGCCGCGGCTCGATTGACCTTATGCAGAGCGGCCAGGGCGGGTACAAACTGGCCACCCACGGGGGCCGTGTTCCCATTCCTTGGATCATCAGCGCGTCGGGATGGGCGATATTTTTTCATCAGCCCTTCGGCACCTTCGACCTGACTGGACCGGAAGGACGATTTCTACCCGCGGGCGCCGGTTCGGCCCTGCCCCTCGATCTGTTCTTCGTCGTTTCTTCCGAACCGTCTCAGATTATGGCGGAGTATGCACGCATCACTGGCTATACCGAGATGCCGCCGTTGTGGAGTTTGGGCTATCAGCAGTCGCATCGCACGCTCGCCAGTCGAGAGGAAGTACTCGCCGAGGCGAGAACTTTTCGCGAAAAGAAACTACCTTGCGACACGCTCATCTACTTAGGCACGGGCTTTTGTCCCTCGGGCTGGAACACGGAGAATGGTTCTTTCGTGTGGAATTCCCGCGTCTTTTCTGATCCCCAGGAAATACTCGATGAGTTGCACCGGCAGAATTTTAAGGCGGTCGTGCACGTCGTGATTCTTTCCGACGAACTCCATGGATCGGTGCAGGACTCCTGTCAGCTCTCGCGGTTCGACGAAGGAAAAACCAGTTGCTATTGGGACGCGCACCGCAAAACTTTCGCAATGGGCGTGGACGGTTGGTGGCCGGACGAAGGCGATCCCCTCGATATCCGGTCGCGTCTGGCGCGGAATCGAATGTACTGGGAAGGGCCGCAGGTCGATAGGCCGAAGGAACGGCCATATGCATTGCATCGCAACGGTTACGCCGGCATGCAGCGATATGCTTCGTTTCTTTGGTCGGGAGATGTGTATTCCACCTGGGAAACGTTGCAGACCCACATTCCGATTGCGCTCAACACCGCGCTCAGCGGCATTCCGTATTGGGGCACCGACATCGGGGGCTTTGTGCCCACCAAGGAATTTACCGCGGAACTATATCTGCGTTGGTTTCAGTTCGGGGCGTTTTGTCCGCTATTTCGCAGTCATGGCCGCACTTGGAAATTGCGCCTTCCATGGGGGTGGAATACGGGAGATCCCGGGCCCGTGGAGATCGGTCATTACAATGGCGCCGCCATTCCCGATGCGAGCCAGCTGCGGGATACCCGTGTGGAGCCGATTTGCCGGAAGTATCTCGAACTGCGATACCGGATGTTGCCCTATCTATACAGCGCGGTGCGGGAGTGCGCGACTACGGGTATGCCGATCATGCGTGCTTTATGGTTGCATTTTCCCGACGATCCAACGGCCGTCGGGTGCCAGGACCAGTATCTGTGGGGAAGGAGTGTGCTGGTGGCTCCGGTGGTTGAAAAAGGAGCGACCGCGCGCCAGGTCTACCTCCCGCGTGGCACCTGGTATGACTTCTGGACTGGCGAGCGAGTCGCTGGCGGTCGGTACGTGAGCCGGACAGTTGACCTCGAAACCATACCCCTTTATATACCTGCGGGATCGATCCTGCCGCTGGGCCCGGTGAGGCAATTTGCCAGTGAGAGGGTCGACGAGCCGGTCTCCATTTCGATTTATCCCGGCGCAGATGCGTCATTCTTGCTCTATGAAGATGACGGCACATCGTTCGACTATCGCAACGGAGAATGGACGGGAATCCAAATGGAGTGGGACGATACGAGTAGAATCCTTGCCCTGCAGCTCGCGCCCGGTTCCCGGATGCTGCCACCGAGCCCGAGAATCCTCACGGTGAAACTCGCGGAGAAGGCGCGCCGCGCTGTATTTGACGGAAGGCCGATCCGCGTTTGGTTCTAAATTCGCGAGGACTCTCCTGTCGGTCTAGGTAGTTCATTTTGCTTAAACCAACCATTTTCGCGCCGAGGCCACGCATATCCAGCTTGGCCTATGTTTTCGACGTAGGTTTTCGACTGTCGACATCACCGTGACAGACTCGATTCTTATCGGATCTCTGTCTCGATATGCCGGAAGAGACTGTTCAGACAGTGCGGACGACGAGGACACAGCGGCGTCGGATGCCAGCCACGACCGCAGGAAGCACAATATTGCTCAGGAGAGAAGGTGGCGCACCGGAGTGCGCCACCTTCTCGAGCCCGAATCACTGCTTCCGCCCCTTCCCTGCTACCGCAGATCGAAGCGCAGGAGGGTGAGCTGGCTGGCTAACTGCGACGTCCGGCGCTGAGAGCTGCCCGATCGTACCCTCGAACTAGCAGGCCGAAGGCACATTATTTCTTCGGCGGCGACTGGACCGGACGCTCGCTGCTGGGAGGAACGATGTTCTTCAGCCGCATGTAGGTGACGAGGTTGCCGTAGTGTTCCATGTTGTGCATGTTGTTGACCGTCAGCACGGCCAGTTTCGGCGCGTCGTTTCCGAAGAGCTTCACCATTTGGGTAGCGGAGGCGTCGGTCATGCCCACGTAGGCCTTGTCGCAGTAGGCAAAGGCGTCTTTCAGCGCGACGATGAGATCGGCTTTCGAGGTTTTGCTCTGCTCGATCTTTGGAGCGGGATTCTCCTCGCCAAGTTCAATGGAACAGAACAGGTATTGGGAGTCGGCTAGGTGTCCAATAATCTGGCCGAAGCTCCGCACCGCATCCGTGGGCTTAAAGTTGTAATTCTCTTCGGGCACTTTTTCGGCGGAGCGGAGCAGGATATCCTTCACCCGTCCGTAGGCGATCTTATTCCATGCGCTGAGCGGATTGTTTGGGACCGGGACGACAGAGGCTTTCGGCGGATTTTCCTGGGCCAAGGCGGCGGCCGTCGCGAGAAGGCAAATCAGAAGTATTCGCATTGGTTCTCCTCTTCAACATTGTCGGGATCGTACCTAGCACTCGGATTAGTAGCCCATGCGGGGAACTAGTTGTAAACAGCTGGTTGTTGATGCCAGATCAAAAACACCCCTTCCGGAGTTGGCTGTGAGTGATTGCCGTATCCGCAGGAAAGGCGCACCTAGCGACGCCAATCATTAACTGCCTGGCCCGCGCACGCTGCGAATACTTGCGAAATACCTGTCGAGCGCGGCTCTTGGTCGATCTGTATCTGCAGGCCCGCTTCCGGCCGACTTAAGCTCCGTTTTCTGAATCAGTTGGAACCACAAGGAATCCGGATCGGAATCGAAAACCGCTCCTGCATCCGCCTGAAAAATAAACCACGCACCCATTTCTACCTCCCTCCGCAGTTGATCGTTACTCCATCCGGCGCAGCCCAGATAAACGTGAAAACCACTAGGGTCAGGTCGAGTCGAGATGGTCTGCTCGAAGAGGGTCTTCGTGGAAATCAGGTAAACCGCACCGAAAATGCGCTGCGCTCCTTCGATCTTCGCCGGCGACTGGAGCAACGCAAACACCGCTGGAGCTTCTACCGGACCTCCGAGATAGACCGGGTCTCCGAGGTGTTTCGCGAAATCGAACCCCTCAAGCACTCGTGAAAGCGGGATATCTGTGCGCCGGTTGAGAATCAGTCCAAACGCACCTTCGGCATCGTAGCGAACCAGCAGGACTACCGTCTTAGCGAAATGCGGATCGGCGAGCCCCCGGCTCGCCACCAGCAACTTCCCGGCACCCAGATCCCCGGCATTCCTGGACTGTACTGGGAGAAGAACGGTCGGCCGGATTTCGTTTTCCGCACGGAATGCCTTGGCCCAATTCGATCGGCCTAGCCGATTCGCCGGAGGGCCCGTGTACCAGAGCGACCCATCAGGGGAAAGTGCCGGATCGTGCGGTCGCGAAATCGCCATCGGTACATCAAATCCCTCGTTCTGAATCTTTGACATACCCACCACAATAAGAGCAATAATCGCGGCCAGCATTGAGAAAAAGCACAGTTTGTGTATGGACATGGCTGCTCTCCTCACTGGGAAATTACATCCTTTGTTCCGAAAGCACTCGCACGCCAATGAGATTATAGTCAGCAGCCTGCGAGGAGGTGCGCGAATAGATCACTAGAACGCTGAAAATGTTCTGGCCAGCAAAGTGGCCTCTGACTTGCAGCTGATCACAAGCCCTGATGATGACCTTTGCCAGACGCGGCTTCCCTTCCTTTGCTTGGACATTCACAAGGGATCGTAGCTTCCTACCTGGCCAAGTCTATCTCTAATCATTGACTGGCCACCGGAGATATCCCGCGGAGGAGGATTTGGAGCCCTTGACTGTTCTTCGGCTCCATTTCTTGCGGCGGAGAGGTTTTTCCTTCGCACAACAGGAAGGCCGTTGAGTGTCTGATGGAATAATTGCCCTGCTGCTCGATTGCGTTTGAACCGACGTAATTGTGGACGCACTTCAGCTAGTTGGCAGCGGCGGAGATGTATGCCGCCTCCCGCGCATAGGAATCTGCCTCGCATCGCACGTAAGACCACTTGTGCGCTTGCACCTAAACCGGCTGTTCAGGTTCTCTCCGGAAATCGGCGGGGAATCGTTGACAGCAAATCGAGGATTCGGATCACCGAGCGATTACAAGACACCGATCCCGTAGTATGGCCTTGAAAAACGGCCGTGGGGGCCACAGAGTAGTAGATGCTCCGTGTATCGCGAATTTGAACCAGAACTCCGAGAAGACAGTGTTCTGGCGATCCGGGAACGAAGCGCCGCGTGAGGTCGTATGCTATGCCTATGGCCAATCGACTTTTCGCCGTTGTTACGGTTTTGTTGGCGACTGCCTTTGCTGTTGCCCAAGAGAGAACTCCCAACGTACGTCCTCGTGCCTCCGAAGTGGGGCTGAAGGTTGGGGTGCTGCCGACAGGACCGCTCGACGCGATCACCGATGTTGCCGATGTCGAAGTCGGACATACGACCATTATTCGCGGCGACAACGTTCGCACCGGCGTGACCGCCATTCTGCCACATTCCGGCAATCTCTATCGCGAGAAAGTGCCGGGCGCGATTTTCGTGGGCAATGGTTTCGGGAAATTGGCGGGCGCCACGCAGGTCGATGAAATGGGCGACATCGAAACGCCCATTCTGCTGACATCGACCACCAGCGTGCCGCGCGCAGCGGACGCGCTGATCAGCTTCATGTTGGCACTGCCGGGCAACGAGGATGTGCTGTCCATCAACCCGGTGGTCGGCGAAACCAATGACGGATACTTAAGCGACATTCGCGGTCGCCACCTCACGCCCGACGACGTGTTTGCTGCCGTCAAGAACGCAAAAGGCGGTCCGGTCGAGGAGGGTGATGTTGGCGCGGGCACGGGCACGGTCGCCTTCGGGTGGAAGGGCGGCATTGGCACCTCTTCGCGCCGGCTGCCGGCTAATCTCGGGGGGTACACGGTTGGGGTTCTCGTCCAGACCAATTTCGGCGGCATCCTCACGATTGCGGGCGCTCCCGTGGGCCAGGAACTGGGCCAGTTCTACCTCCGTAAGGAACTACAGCAGGCCGGCGGCGGGAAAGACAAAGCAGACGGATCATGCATGATCGTCGTAGCCACCGACGCGCCGCTGGATGCGCTGAATCTGAAGCGGCTAGCGGCGAGGGCATGGCTGGGCGTTGCGCGCACGGGGAGTTCTGCCTCAAACGGCAGCGGAGACTATGCGATCGCATTCTCGACGGCATTGCAGGTGCGGATCCATGCCAATGACAAAGCGCTTACGCGGAGCATTGTCGTGATGATCAACGACGCGATGTCGCCCCTGTTTCAGGCAGCGATCGAAGCAACGGAGGAAGCAGTGTATAACTCGATGCTCAAAGCGACGACAATGACTGGCAATGGACATACGGTTGAAGCTCTGCCGATTGAGAAGACTGCGGAGATACTTAAAGAACACCGAGTGATCAAGTAAGGAATCGCTCACACTGGTTCCGGACAGCCGACGACCCAACCACAACCTCCGTCGGAGTCAGCCGCAAAAACACGCCGGGAGCACTGCCTCCGCCGTTAACCGGTCTCTCGAACCAAATGCCCAGGATCGCCTAGTTCGCTGAATGCCACGATTGCTCATTCACGTGCCCCCGCCAGCTCGTAGGCGGAATCCAGCCGCGCCTATGATTTGGTCGATACCCGGATTTCCATTACCGACTCAGGCTGCGTCTCTGCGTCGGATTATCGTTGCCATGGCACGAAATCATTGGCCAGACTCCCCTGCCCGTCTCCGCCGTCAGGGTGCGCCACGATAAAAGTCCTGCTATACGAGAACCGCTCTCCCTCAGAGGGGAATAACCAGGCGCGTGTAAAGCTCCGGATCGCCGACACGGCTCGATGCAAGCAAGATACGGCGCTCTGCCGGCTTTTCTTCGCCATTGCGTCCCGCGCCAGGTGATCCCACGTACTGATACGCGCGAATCTCGACGCGCTCAAGTCACTACCATGTGAAGAAAACTGTCAAAATCTTCCGGAGAAATAATAAGAAAGCGAAAGATAGTCGAGACCATCGCATGTTTCGCACCGTTTGTCGTGCCGGGCACCGGATGAACAATTTCTCGGTGCTCAACCGATCGACGTATTGCCGTCTTCACAGGGCCGTACTCGCACGATCTCCTCGGGAGGACCGTAACCGCGACCGTAGGCAAGCTCGGAGACGGTGTAGCTCTTCAACTCGGCCCAGCTCCATCGACTAGAAATGGGCGGCCTGCCGCACGAACAGTATAGGATCCATTCCTCCATGGCTCCTTTAGCAAGAGGCACCAGATACGATCCGTTGCGGTAGGGACTGAAACCGACCAGATATCGAGTCAGGCACTTCGGGCACTCGACGCAATGGCGAATACGGAGTGTCATGGCACAGGCACGCTCGATGAAACAGGTGGAACCGAGCGTCGAGGAACGGTCGGCAGTTTGGCAGTAGATCGACATGAACACTTCGTCTATCATCAAAGTATGAATGTCGAGCGCGACGCTGACGCGGCAGTCTCCAGAATTGCGGCGGCCATCGGCGAGCGGGCGCGTGCTCGCATCCTTTATTGCCTGGTGGACGGGCATGCGCGAACCAGTACGGAGCTATCGGTGGTGGCCGCAGTGAGTCCGTCGACCACGAGCGTACACCTGAAGCGACTGCAGACAGCGCACCTTGTCAAAGTGCTCGTGCAGGGGAAGCACCGCTTCTACAGCCTGGAAGGGCCCGATGTGGCCCGTGCATTAGAAGGGCTGAGTGTCCTCGCCGCCGGCTGTCGCGACCGTTTTGCACCCCGCACGCCCAGCCGGCTCCGTGCCGCCCGCACCTGCTACGATCACCTGGCGGGCGCGGTGGGTGTTTTGCTCCATGACCGCTTCAAGGCACTAGGATGGCTAGCCGGCTTCAACACCAAAGACGATACCTATGGCCTCACTCCAAATGGAACAAAGGCGATTGAGGCTTTAGGAATTGACATCGAGTCAACTCGAGCGCTGCGCCGCCGGTTTGCCTACGCATGTCTGGATTGGAGTGAGCGGCGGCCCCATGTCGGAGGGGCGCTCGGGGCAGCGCTCCTGAAAGTCGCGCTGAAGAAAAAATGGGTGCTCCAGGACCTTGACAGCCGAGCCTTGCGCGTCACAAATCTCGGGCGACGCGAAATGCTGATCCGATTCGGCCTTCGTATTTGAAAACAGATGGTGGGAGTTGCAACGGGAACCGAGCAATGCAAACTAGCGGTGCCCATCCCTTCTCCTCCCATCCAGCGGACGCGGTGATAACCTCACGTTGGCACTGCCCGGCAACGGGGATGTACTGCCCATCATCCCGCAGTTTGCGCTGTTCAACAGTTCAACACCGCAGCCTTGGCTTCTACGTCATAACCGTGGTCTCCACGCAACCGATCAACGATCCGAGAATGCCGCGACTGCTAGCACGTGATCTTTGCCGCACCATCGCTCCATACGTAAACCTAGGCGATTCTGGACCATGAGACGTTGACTCAGAATCTGTAGTCTCTTATGCTTAGTTCGTGGCTGCACGGATCCTGGCAGCAACAGAGTCGCCTATGACTGCCATCACTAGCCTCAGTCTCTAAAGGGCGGTCGCGGCACCCAGCCGCACCTGTATACGCCCTCAACACGACACGTGTGATTGACTCAAAAGCCGCTGAGGTTGGCTTATCTATGAAATTGCAATCGCTTGGCTGGAGTGCGTTTTTTGAAGCACATCTACAGAACACATCATCACGCCCCTGCCGTGTAGTTTCCGAAGGTACTGATCTTTTTCTCGTCCACGATGGCGTGCGCGAGGTATTCGCGTCACCCAGAGGGCGTTTACGCCATCAACCGGGTTTTCCTCCCGTGGTGGGCGATTGGGTGCTGGTGGAGCGTGCGGACGGTGACAGATACGTGGTGGAGAGAATCCTGGAGCGTCGCACGGCCATTGTTCGGAAACAAGCGGGGTCGCACGCGTCGGCACAGGTATTAGCCGCGAATGTGGATCGGGTCTTGCTGGTCACATCGATGAATCAGGACTTCAGTGTGCGGCGTATGGAGCGGTACTTGACCTTGATCTGGGAGAGCGGCGCCACCCCGATCATTGTACTGACGAAGGCTGACTTGGTGGCCGATATCGGCCCATTTCGCCGCGAAGCAGAAAAATGCGCTCTCGGCTTTCCCGTACTTTGCATCAGTAACGTGTCGGGCGACGGGATCGGCGACCTTTGTTCGTCGCTCGTGGTGGGCGAAACCGTTGCCCTGCTCGGTTCTTCAGGAGTGGGCAAATCCACCCTAGTCAATGTGCTCGGCGAAGCTAAGCTGCGCGAGACCAGAAGCGTGCGCGAAAAAGACGGTAAGGGAAGACACGCTACAACGGACCGGCATCTCGTCCGGCTACCTTCAGGTGTGCTCCTTATCGACACGCCGGGACTTCGTGAGGTGCAACTCTGGGCCAGCGATACAGCGGTCGCGCAAACCTTCCCGGAAATTTCCGAGCTCGCGATCAATTGTCGATTTCGCGACTGCCAGCATGAGGGAGAGCCCGGATGTGCCGTGCTTGCGGGTGTCGGGACCGGAAAGATTGACGCGCGGAGGCTCGACAGTCTTCGCCGCCTTCGTCGCGAGCTGGACCATCTCGATCGGCGGGCCGATCCGCTGTCAGCAATGCAGCATAAAAACAAGATCAAACGGATCATGCGCGCCCAAGAACAACAGCAGCGCCGCAGGACAAAGCCTTAACAGACTTCCGGTTGGTGGTGTGCAGCCATTGTCCCGGCACGAAGCAATTGGAAGAACAAAGTCGTGTGAGAGGTGGGCGGGCGTCTCGTGGAGTCACAGCCACCTGATTGGGTGATAGGCCGTCCATAGGACCGATAAGCGAAGCCATCGACCGAGTTTGGTGCAGGTAACTGACCGCGAGCATATTCCGACCGTATCTCGCCCAAATTTTTGCACTCTATTCCTACTCCTAATTTTGTCCCGCCTCAATGCCCCTACATCTTTCGGGAGTCGAGATTAATCTTGCCCCTTCCCATGAATCACAATAGAGCGCAAAATTCTGTTCAAGCATGGCGCCAAGCGCCGGCAGCGAACACATGACAAAAGTGATTTTGTGCCGAGCAGGACCAGGGACACCAGCGGGTGCTCGGAGTCACGACAACGATACTGAGGAGCCTGCAAATGGCCAACATCGATGACTTCTTTGGCACTCCACCAAGGACGTCCGTGAACTGACGAGTTGATCCCAGCGTCATTTGAAAATGCCCCCATAACACGAGACCAGGAGGTCACACCAATGAAGACAGCGCTTGTATTCTTGGCTTTGCTTTTCATGACGTCATTTTCAGCCCCAGCACAGGAGACGACACGAAAAGACCCTTACTTGATCATCTGGCCGGTAGTTGGATCCTTCAGGGCACCATTGCTGGACACGAGACTACGCACGATATCGAATCCGAATGGGTGCTCGGCCATGAATACTTGCGAGTTCACGAAACATCGCGCGCGAAGAACGTTCATGGCGAGCCTGCGTATGAAGCGATCGTCTTTATTGAATGGGACGAATCGTCGAGCGAATACAGATGCTTGTGGCTCGACTCGACCGAGGGCGGTGGCCTCTCGGTCCCTATTGCTCAAGGCAAACGGGGCAATGACGAAATCGCGTTCTTATTCAGCGCCAAGGATAAGGACAACGGCGTCCGCACAACGTTCGTCTACAGCAAGGGCGAGGACACTTGGAGCTGGCTTATCGATAACAAACGCGGCGGCAAGCTAACGTCTTTTGCGCGAGTAAAGCTCACCAGGAAATAGAAACTACATCATGCCAACCCGGACCCGAACGATCCAGCCAGCGCTCGGGAACTGAAGCGCTCTGCGCCCGATATAGCGACCAGGCCTTCGTTTTGAGTACCAGCAGCCGGTGGCAATGCAGGCGAGAATTACCGATCGCTAAAAATATCCTGTGGTCCGTCCTGATTCTCTCCCCGGGAACGCGCTCCCATGCTGCCGGGGTCATTCCCGTGTCGCTTCGGGCGTACGCACCGCATCCTTACGCGTGATGAGTACGCTCTCGCCATAGTCGTGCAGGTGATGGCAGTTCACGACTTCCACACTGGCCTCGAACGCCGGGACTTTCTGCCGAAAGCGACAACCTCGCGATCCTGTTCTGCATCATCCGCTCGCTTTCGCCAGTGGATGGTCCTGCTCCCACTGCACTGCGCGGACGTCTGCGAGATCCTCGTCCGGCAGGTTGATCATCCACTGGAACATGTCGTTCTTGTCCCGTTCGATGAAAAACGTGCCGCAGCGATCGCCCACACCACGCAATCCCTAGTGCAGCAGGAACCAGGCGTTTTCGTTTTCCTCGTGGCCAACTTCGATCAAGTGCCCAAGCTGAATGATGTGTAGCGGACTAGTCACCTCAGACAGGCTTTGCACCGGGAACTATCATCGCCGTCCCTTCTGACAACGGACCGATCGAGGGCCAGATCAACCGACTCAAGGATTCCATCGGTTGCGGCTGTTGCGGAAAAGCTCTTTATTGACCGCCATTCCTGAACCACCCCTTTCGAACAGTTCTAGGTCATGCCATAAAGTCCAGCACATCACTGGACTAAGGACGACCTAGACCTTGTGCCAAAGTTTTAACCATAGTGCCATTAGCATCGTCGTCTTTGAAGGCCCAGACCATCGCCCCGCCGAGTCCGCCGGGGACGCGGAGATTGACGTAGAGAGCTTTTGCCGAGGCAATGGATGGGTCGTCGTAGGTCCAGAAAGTCACGGTTGTAGGGTCATAGATCCATTGCGCAATTCTTATGGGATCGTAATGATGTGTGAATCCGGCAAGACCCTCGAGCGTGAGAAACGTGGCGACTCCGGGTGTTTCGAGACTGTCGCCCGCGGGCGAGGGAGCCGGCCCGGTCGAGGTCATGTATAGACCGCCATGGGCGTCGGGAACGCCGATCCAGCCGGCGCCATATAGGGGCACGCCCAGCACGAGCTGGCGGGCGGGCACTCCGGCGTTGAGGTAAGCGCTGACCACAGCATCGACATAGAGGCCCTGGCCAAAGTTGGGATCTTGCCGCGAGTCGAAAAGCGAAGCAGCATGGTTGGTGACGGTCTCCCATGTTCCGTTCAAGTCATAGCCCTGCAGGTTGAAGAAATCGAGTTGCCGGGCGACCTCGCCGAGTTCGATGTTGGAATAGTTCTGGGAGCCGGCAGGGGCGAAGATGGTGAGAAGATAGTGGCGATGGTTGGCTTGGCCGACGGCGTCGAGCTGATTGCGGAACTCCCGCAGCAGGAGAGTGAAATTATGCTTGTCGGCCGCGGTGGGAAATTCCCAATCGATATCGATGCCGTCAAACAGACCGGCGGCGGATATGCTGCCGGCGATGTTGCCGTTGATGAAGAGGTCGATACAGGAAGCGGCCAACTGCGAACGCAATGCCGGGGTGCTGGCAGCATAGGAGAATCCCTCCGCGTTCGCACTGGAGGCGCCGCCGAGGGAAATCATGATCTTCAGGTCGGGGTGCAGTTGTTTTAGCTGTTGAAGGGCGGCGAAGTTGCCATACAGCGGACCGGGATATGCCTGGCCGCTGACGCTGGGAAGATAGGGGTCCTGATAATCGGCCCAGGCGTCGGCAAGCTGGCATTGGGCGTTAGGCGCGCCGGTGGTGGGCGCGACGTTGGCGAAGGCATACGTAAGATGCGAGATGCTATTGGCGACACCGTTGCTCTGAAGATTAGCGACATTGTAATTCGCGGCATAAATGCTCCATTCCTCGAAGTACCCAGCAAGGATCTTGTGTTGGTCGGAGCGGTATGCACGATCGTCGCGGGCGAGGCCCGGCGTGCCGTAAGCGAGCAGCAAAGTCATAAACAATCCGGCAGACAGGACCTGCCATATGCGCTGAGCGTGAAATGTTTTCATAATGGGAGGGTATCCTTCCGGCTGAAATTGCGGACCGGGTAAGTGTAGACCTCTATAGCACGTTGGGCAACCATAATTGTGATTGATTGGATTTAATCGACACGTTAACCAGTGCTATATAGCTCTACGAGCGGCTTTGCGCCGGCGGAAGCCTCACAAATTCTTAGGCTGCAAGTCTTCGTTCCCAGCGCGGATCACCGCCGGTTCGCCTGTGACTCGCCGAGAATCGTCCGTAACGATCCTGTGGTGCAACTCGGTTTTCCCGCTTGCGTACCCCAAGCTCGGGCAAACGGTCCGGAGGTTGGAAACATCGACGTTGCCTTTGTCCAAGTGTATTTGCGCAATTCGAGAAGGCATCGCAGCCGATCCCTGGAGGCATCCAATTGATGTATCTGGATAAAACAGCGGGGAGGCTATCACCAGAACGCGCGCGGCCATGAGTGAGCGGCTGGAAAGCACAGATCCCACCCCGCCATGTAGAGGGTGATCCTAAATTGATATTTGCTCAAAGGCAGATGGACCGGTGCAGCCGGTCTTGCACCCCGCTTGCGATAGATCGAATCTTCACGGTATGCGTGCGACCCCCGCACACGAAAACGCCTCCCGCGCTAATTAACACATAATGCCACATCCTTGAATCGCGCCGGGGCTCAATAAATAAAGGAAGCCTTCACAACGCGTGACAATGACCGTGACTGGAGACCCCGCGCATTCTTTCCGCCTCCTCTCTCCGCCCAATCCGCCTTGGAGTTGGGCGCACAACGGAAGATGCGAACGGCGGAGCCACATTTCACGTCGTTCACGAATGCTTGGCGCTGAATTGGAGCGGTCTCGCAAGGAGGAAGAATCAAAGGAGCGACCCATCCGGTGAAGAAAATCATAGTGAATGTGAATGATCAGCAGCACATCTTGGCGGTCGATTCGGAAACGACGCTGGCGCTTGTTTTGAACGACGCACTTGAGTTGCGCGGACCCGGTGGCAGGTACTCACGTCCGCGTTGCGTCTAGGAGTAGGCTATTCCGCAAGGAACACACCGGTACCGATCCGGAATTCTGTGAGGGGTTTGAGATTCTTCTTGTAGCCGCTAGTAACTGCGTACTCCTTCCCCCCTTTAACGCGGAGACCATACTTTCCCGTCGAGTACGGCTTGATCTCTACCACAAACGAGGTATTCACGAGCGCAGATCGATGGATCCGAATGAATCCGTACGGCTTCAGCTTTTCTGCCACCATCGAGATTGACTCGCGCAGCAGATAGGAATCCGATTCCCGCTGCACAGACACATAATTGCCCTCCGCTTGAACTGCGACCACATCGCCAGGATTGATGAAGAGAATCCTACCCTTGGCTTTGATTGCGATCATCGGCTGGCCCGGACGAGACAGTTTCTGCAACCGCGGCAAAGCTTCGATCAATTGTGCGGCTCGCTCGCCCTTTGCTCTCCGAGCGGCCCGGTCCAAGGCTTCGTTGATCTTTTCGTTCGAGAAAGGCTTTAGCACGTAGTCTACGGTGTGCCTTTCGAAGGCTGTGACCGCCTGTTCCACGTGTGCGGTTACAAACACGATCGACGGCAACGGAAGGCTTCGTTCCCGAAGTTCGTCTACTAGTTCAGTACCCGACAGGTCCAGCATATTGATGTCGAGAAGCAAAACATCGTAAGCGTCCCTGGCCAATTTCTCGAGCGCTTCGATCGCATCGTTGGCCGAATCGATATGCTCCACATCTCTCCTTACCGACAGGACATTTGCCAAAGCCGATTGGGACAGGCAATTATCATCCACGATTAGCACTCGCATGGTTTCCACTCACCATCCATCTCTGTTCCATCAGGCGTAAACGTCTTGGCTGACCGCCCCAGACACGTCGGTCCGTTGCTCGCGCCTCGCTCTATGCCCCAAACTTCTTCGCCACTACCGGCCCCTCCGGTCGATGGAACTTCGGCTTGCCGGATCCCGTTCGTCGACGACGAACATGCTCCGCTCCGGCCATTGCCCGTTTGTCATAGATCACCATCTGGCTTCCGATTCGTAAGATAAACCACCGTTGTTGCTGCCAACCACGACGCTCGAGAAAACATCGGCCCATGCTTCGCCTTGCGGTGTGCCCCTACTTGGCCCTGACTGGGTCTGGCGTTCCATCCGACCACCAGCCGGCGGGGATCATGAATACGTCGATTGGTTCCGGAGCACCACTGAACTGTGGATTCAGCATGACGGGAGAGTTGGGCAGATCGGCACCCCAAACGGCCCCGTCCATGAGTGGAGTGTAAAACATCAGGTGTGCGATCCAATTGTGGTGGTCGTCATCGGTAAGATATTGTTCTTTCGACATCATGTAGCACATGGCTCCAGGCTCGAGGGGCGGCAGCTCTTGCTTTATGAAGGTTTTGATGCCGTCGTTGATCTGAGCTTTGGATTGACCGGCCAACACCAGCTCCGTTCTTTTGTAAGTCAGCGGCAGGATGGAGCGGACGGCCGGCGGATTGAAGCAGACCGGACCTCGAATTCTAGGGTTCCAAAAATTAACAGCACCATCACCATCGAATGGGCCCATCCACGCTCGCTCCACAGCGCATACGAAACCATTCTTGCCTTTGACTGCGGTTTCATAGCCATGCCGTCCAAGCACGACGACGTCGGCATCGCGTGAGATGGCCTCCGGCGCCGCGCTGCGAGCCATGGCAATCTCCGCGTTTCGATCCATCAGGTATTGGTCAAGCGGGGCCATGCTCGGATACTGCCCTTTGGCATCCCGGGCTAGCGTTTGCCACGCTGTGATCAGCACCATAGCCAGCAGTAAGCTTCCTAGTGTGATCGTCCTGACTATCTTTGGGTTCATCGATTTCCCCCTGCGATACTGACTTAAAATACGCCTTCCTGGGAAGCGGCAATCACCAGTCTGACGTACATTCATACCGGTAGGTATGCTAACAGTGCAAGACAACATGGGCATAAGCGCGAACCCAATCATCTCTTGCTCTTGCAAAGCCGCCCCGATTGCACTACGGTTTCACGAAGCATGTTGCAACCCTCATGAAAGCGGCGGACTAGTTTCGGCCTGCCGCTCGCGCCCTGCCGCGCTCCGGGCGCAGCGATTCGATTTGGCCGCGGACCCTTCTTTGGCCAAGTTGCATCGTCCTGGGATCTTGCGAATTCTTACCTAAAACGACGTACCCCTCCCACGCCGCGATAAGGAAAGTGGCCGTTTCATTCGCGTTTATATCACTCCGCACTACCCTGCGTTTCTGTCCCTCGCGCAGTGCCTCCGCCATGGCGTCGTGCCAGTCCTGATAAACTCTTGCTGTCCTCCTGCGAAATCCCTCATCGATACCTGACATCTCTTGAGACAAGTTAAGCAAGGGGCAGCTACGCCGAATGTCTTCTCTTTTCAGCGATTCGGACTGAACAATGCGCACCAAAACATCGATCGGGTTCGTGGCGTTCCGTAAAGGCTGCACCCACTTCTGATGTAGGTTACTTGCGATGACCTCATCCACTACGGCATAGCCGAGGGCCTCTTTGTTATCGAAGTGGTGGTACAACGCGCCCTTGGTCACGCCCGCTCTGGTCAGAATGGCATCCAGGTCAGCATTTCGAAATCCCGAGCGGTGCATCTCCTGGAAGGCGGCCCGCAACAAGCGCCCTCGCGTGCGCTCTGGATCTCGCGGTGTGGCCCGGCTGCGTCTCGGTCTGATTTTACTTTCCAACATACCAACCAGTATGCATTTTACGATTGCAATTGTCGAGGCAAATGTTCTTCCGGCTGCTCGAAACGCGGACCCACGTTCCCCATCCGGCTTCCCTAATCCCATATCCATCGGCGGCGATCTCTACTGATATCCGTATGAATTGCTCAGTGAGCTGGTCTACTTTGTTTCTATATTTGGTCAATTCGTCACTCCCTAGCCCGGAAACACGCACCTGAGTATTGCACCCTCACGTATTTTCCTCCCCAGAGGGCCCTTGGCTTGCCTAGTTCGAAATCAACGCTCTACGCGGGTGCCTCCGCGACGCTGGTCGGCCAGTGACAGGCGGTCGCAGGGTGAATTTACCCACTCGCGCGTTTAGCCGACCCGCTTCAGCCGTATGTCATAGGAAGCGCAGGAAGGAAGATAACCACGAGAAATAATCCGGCAATGACCCGGAGCGTTGCGGGGCGGCTATGATCCCTGTTCTCTCATTCCGTTGAAAGAGGTTGGTGAACTTAGGGCCGTTTGGCCGCAGATTTCCCCTGGTTAGAACTTGCCATGACCCCCCGTCTTCGCCGTTGCGTCGAGTGTCCGAAGTGCCGCACGCGATATCTGGTCGGTTTCAGCCCGTACCGAAACGGTTCTTACCTGATTCCTCTCGCCGTCAGCTCCCTGGAAGAATGGACCTTGTATTGTGCCTGCGGCAGGCCGCCGGTCTCCAGTCAATGGCATTGGAGGGAGTTGAAGGTGTACGTGGTTTCCGGTCCGGCTCACGATCGTGGTTATGGTCCACCCGAAGAGATTGTTCCGGCAGCCGGAATATCGCGCCATTTCAGTTGAGGGCTCCTATTTGGGTTCGTTACCACCCCATCGAGCGGGAGAACACGAAATCTTCTCGTCTTCTTGATAAACCCACTTCTGCTATTGTCACGTTCGCTCCTCTGGCGTATCCGGTAATCTCGGGCCAATGACAGTACCCTGTTCTTCGTGGCTATTTGTGAAAACAGTCGGGTCGCTAGGTCCCAAACCCCTTCTCCGGCCTCATCCAAAACGCCACAATCGATCCTATTAGGAGGATCGAAACGCTGCCGAGAAACGGCAGATTCCAGTTCCCTGTCCTGTCGATCACGTATCCGAACACCAGCGGCGAAACGATGGCGGCGAGCGGCGAACCGATATTCATCAGGCCGCTAGCAGAGCCTGAGAACTGTGGAGCGATGTCCATGGGAATAGCCCACATTGGTCCGATTGTGAATTCGGCAAAAAAGAAACCCAAGCTCAGGCAAATCGCTGCCGCGGAGACGCTCCGCACGAAAAAGATGAGAAGCATGCACTGCATCGAACAAAGAAATCCGGCCACCACGAGATTGCGGCGGGCCATGGTGCGATCGCCGGTCTTGCTCAGGATGCGGTCGCTGACGACCCCGCCCAAGGTGTCTCCGACAACACCGGCAAAAAACACGCTCGACGAGAACAGTGCGGAGTTCTTTACGTCGAGTCGGTAACTGTGCAAGAAGAAAGACGGAATCCACGCCAGGTAGAGCCAGAGCGTCCATCCGTAACAGAAATAGACCACAGTGACGGGGAGCATGCGATGTGCCAGGGACAGCCAGGGCACAGGGGAAACCTCCCTGTCGCGTGAGACAAAAGCTGGAAGAGATTCGAGTTCCTTTGCAGTGATGCTGAAATGACCGGCGGGATTGTCGCGAAAATAGAGGGCCCATGCTAAAGCCCACGCAAGGCTCACGCATCCTAGCACGACAAACGAGCCACGCCAGGTAATCAGCGCCATCAGCCAGGCAACCAGCGGTGGCGTGACGGCCGTGCCCAGCCTGGAACTTGAATGGGTGATCCCTTGGGCAAATGCTCGCCTGCGCTCGGGAAGCCAATCGCACATGGCGCGGGTTGCAATTGGAAATGTCGCGCCCTCTCCGAATCCGAGTACAGCGCGCGCCGCGAGCATGGCGGCGAGTGTGGTCGTCATCCCCGTGACTAAGGTCGCACTTCCCCAAATCAAAGCCGACACGGTGAGCGTCCATCTCGCACCGAAGCGGTCGCTCAACCACCCGCCAATCGTAGTAAAGAAGACGTACGGATACGCGAACGCCGAGAAGACGAGTCCGACTTGTGCATTGGTCAGGTGGAGATCCCGCTTGAAGACCAGTGAAGCAGTACTCACATTGACTCTGTCAATGTAGGTGATGCCATACATCAGGCAGAGTAGTACGAGCACGATTGTTGTCGCAAATGGGAAGCCACTCCGCACCCCCACTGCCCGTGCTCCAGACCCCACAGACCCGCTCCCGTCCTCTGAGATTTTGCAAAAATGCGCACAGCCACTGCTTACCGAAAACCTATTTTGCTGGCACTGGTTCAGCCTTCTGGTGCGACGCTGTGAGCCGTACAAGTGAGGCAGCTACGCCTCCGGCCTTGTGCGGCACGTCGGCCAGGCGCAATCCCATTTCCACCCCGCTCAGAGTTCCCGCCAGCATGAGATCGTTGAAGTTGCCGAGGTGTCCGATGCGAAAGGCTTTTCCCGCCCACTTCGACAATCCCGCGCCCAGCGACATATCAAAGTTCTCCAGAATAACCTTGCGCAGTTCGTCCGCATTGTGGCCCTGCGGCGTGAACACCGCAGTCATGGAACTCGAGTATTCCTTAGGGTTCTCGCAGACAATTTCCAGTCCCCAGGCTCTCACTGCCGCGCGCGTGGCGTCTCCGTGACGGATATGCCGGCGAAATACGTTCGGCAACCCCTCCTCTTGCAGCATGGCCAACGCTTCGCGCAGTCCATAGAGCAGGATCGTGGCCGGTGTGTACGGGAAGAAGCCTGCCTGGTTGTGTTGCAGCATGTCTTGCCAACTCCAGTAAGAACGCGGCATCTTGGCTTGCCGGCTGGCGGCAAGCGCCTTCTCCGAAATCGCGTTCATTCCCAGGCCAGGAGGAAGCATGAGGCCTTTCTGCGAGCCGGCAATCGTCACGTCGACCTCCCACTCGTCGTGGCGATAGTCGATCGACGCTAAAGAAGAAATAGCGTCCACCATCAGGAGCGCCGAATGCTTGGCCTGATTGAGGACCCGGCGAACGTCCGCAATTGAAGACGCTGCGCCCGTGGAGGTTTCATTGTGGACGACCATCACCGCCTTGACCTGGTGCTGGCGATCGGATTCGAGCTTAACCTCGAGGTCGCGCGGGTTCGCGCCGCTCCGCCAATTGCCGGGCAAGTAGTCAACTTGAAGGCCGAATCTTTCCGCAACCTGTCGCCAGAGTTGTGAGAAATGGCCGGTTTCAAACATCACAACGTGGTCGCCCGGAGAGAGCGTGTTAACAATCGATGCCTCCCAGCCTCCTGAGCCCGATGCCGGATAGATCACGACCGGGCCCTTGGTCTGAAAAATGGGCTGCACCTTCTCCAGAACTTCCTTCGCCAGCCTCGCGAACTCCTGACCGCGGTGGTCGATAACGGAGCGGTTCATCGCCTGCAGAATGCGCTCCGGAACGTTGGTGGGACCCGGAATCTGGAGAAAGTGGCGGCCCGTATGAATCATGCCTTTGTTCCTCAATCTTTAAGTTTATTGCCTTTCACTTTTAGTACTTCTTCGGCCGTTGCACGACTTCGAGACTCACAGGATTATATTTTAATAGGGATTAAGCTGAAGGGAAGAACCCACGAGCTCTCTTCAAGCAGTTGATACTCCGAGCGATTCTGCGCAATGTCCGCACCATGGTGATCCTGATCCGAGTCCGGGCAGTGTCCGATTACCTAGAACTCCTCCGCTTCGATGAACTCTTCCACAGCATTCTGGGTTGGGAGGGTCTGGGCTCCCTAAAGTGATTTTTCGCAGCTACTCTGCTAGTGAGCCACCCTAGTTCAGGAGATGGAATCCAACAAGTAAGCCGACAAGACCTGCTAGAAAATCGACCCTGATGCAGAACATAAAAACCACCTTCGACGCCTCTATCGGGACGAGTTTTCGGGGGGGGCGAAGGGCGGCGAGAGACAACCTGCTTCGCCAGATTGCGTTCATCGACCGCCATTTCGATTTGGCATTCTGAACCACTGACGACAACGCTCGGCGACAAAGCTGTCTGCATTGAGAGGTGCAACACTGCCGATGGTCTGGTCGATACACGCCGAATACCACAGAAGCAGTAGGGCTGAAGTCGGATTACCGTAGCAAACAACCGCAGTCACGAGACGCATCATCTCTTATCCGCTGGACGATTGTGGATTTCTTCGGTGCACCGAAGAAAGACAGACCAGCAAGAACATCATCCGTTTCATAGTGCGCATACTGCTCGCGTCGTGTTCGAGCGTTCAGGCGACTACGCTGGTCGGGGCAGGGGCGGCGTGCAATGTTCAGTCGCCCCGCCAACAGCTGCTTTTCAACAATGGCAACGACATTCCTGGGACGACTTATGGCGGCGCTCAGAATCGCAGCAAAACCAGCGGTAGCACGAATGAAGGTCGCGCAGATTCTTGAGCCGGGAGGGGATTCCAGATCGGCGAGCGCGAGATTCCCGAACCGGGTGTCGGCCACGTCCGGATCCAAGTTCAGGCGAGTGGCGTTCGCCCCAGTGACCTGCTGACAAGAGACGGCTAGAGGCCGGAGATTCAGGATCCTCGTACACGAAGTGGCAGGCGTCATCGATGAAGTCGGTTGCGGGTGTTTCCGCTTGGAAGAAGGGTCAGCGCCTTGGTGCGGGCTGGCACGGCGGCCAGAACAAAACGTGCCGCGAGTGCCGACGCGGTTTCGCAATTGGCGAAAATCTGAAATTGATTCCGAAGTCAGCTACGACGACGAATTCCAGGAATGCATGGCGCAGGGCAAGAAGGACAGAAAACCCATGAAGCACCTTTCAAGGCAAGAGGTTCAGGCAGATTTCTTTGTCTCCGTTGATGTCGTTGACAGGCAGAACTCAACAATGTTCCCGCGACCTTCTCCTCGCCCTTCCACTCCCACCCACACTGGCAACGGATCGAATCCCACCATCGCTGCTTTGTCAGAAGTGCCTTGCACAGGGCACATGGTCTCGTCCATATGCAAGAAGACGCTTCTTGTTGGCTATCCGTGTTGGTGCTCGTGACTAAACTCAGGGCACGCTGGGAAACTCCACGAATCCGTATGAACCCGTGATTTTCATCACCCATCAGGGTGACTGGCCAGTTTCCGAAAACTCCGGGCAAATCAAGTTGGCAGCACGCGGGAGCAGGAGCACGATACGCGATCTCTGTGGCGACATGGCCGACGGAAGCTCAGATTCGGGATGCCCTTGGGCTAGCGGGAAGAGGGGTCTGGGTGTTGGGTATGCCTGAGGGAGCGTTACGAAGTTGGGTGAATGGCGTGCATCTGAATTGCGGTGAGGTGACGTGCCCAAACCCTTCTTTTTTAATATTCTGAGGGTTCGGAGACCTTCCCCGTTTTCCGAACCCCCGCTTACTGGGCTCACCCAAGCTCGGCTAAGAGGAGGTGAGCAGATCCTGCAAGTGAGTGTGATGATGCTCCTGATCTGTGCAACCGTCCATGGAGCCAGTCTGAATTCGTCTGAATTGATCTGAAGAGACGCACTTGGACAAGGTTTTTCGGACTGGATTGTGTTTTCAGAAGTGGGGACCCAGAGAAATGGTCCAGGGTGATTTTCGCCACCATGATCCGCATTCTCTACAATCTTGGCTTTCGTTGCTCGCTGGCTGTCAGCTGCTGGATGACGCGCGTTCTCGGCTCGCGCCGTCACCTGCTTTACAGCGTCGCGTTGTACGCGACGGGAGCGCGCACAGCCTCAGGTCGTCGCTCGTCTCGCGAGTCATCATGGGCTTAGGCGGCGGCGCGTTTCTGGTCCGCGCCGTTATCCTGGTCCGCCTCATGTTCCCCGGCAAGGATCGCGTTATCGCCGCATCATGGCTTTACGTGGAACTCTACTCATTCGCCAGAGTCTATCCACCTGCCATGGGCTGGATCTCCGATATAGTGCACTGGAATTACGCCTTTCTGTTGGATTTTCCTTTTTTGGGCATCGAAGCAACTCTCATCTGGAAATTCGTTCCTCGGAGATATCACTATTTACGCAGCGAGAAGTCTTCGTCGATGCCTGGGGTGCCGGCCTGTTGGTTGCCGCGCTGGGGGCCATGTAGATTGCGCTCAGTCGGGGGGAGCGCGACCAATGGTTTCAGTCGCCCTTTATCGTGTGTTTCGTGGTCGTAGATTGGTCTGCTTCGTGAGTTGTCTCTGGTGGGACGGGCGTCCCGAAAACCCTGCGCCCGTATTGCATCTGCGCACAATCTGGCGGCAAGCTCCATTGCGCGCCTCCCTCTCGATCATCACCTTCGTTGGCGCAATGATGGGAGCAAGTCTCTTTGTCCTACCCCAATATCTGCGCACCGTGCAGGATTGCAGCGCAGCCCAAATGGGTGGCTTCGTCGCGGCATACACGGCGGGGCTGGGAATCGGCTTGATCATTCCATTGCGTTATGTCCTGCCTCGGCTAGGCGGAATTGGACTGGTCGCCCTGGGCGCATTGATGATATGCGCTATCTGCGTCAACTTCATTTACATCCGGACGCCGACCACACCCACCTGGCTTCTCGCGCTGTCAACCTTTCTGCAGGGGGCGTCGCTCGCGGCCATTGTCGTTGGGCGCCTCTAACGTCTCCACAGGCCAGGCGACGCTCTCCGACCAGAACAATGTTTCCACGAGTTATTTCTATGTTCGCCAATTGGGGAACACGTTCGGCATTACTGCCGCCACCGTGATGTTCGACCATCGCCAGACCTTGCATTGCGCGCGCATCTGGTAGACGTCGCCAACCGCTTCGACCCGACGCTTCAGTCAACACGGTCACAATACTCCAGACTGATCGCGCGCAACGGCGGAGCAGCCGCTACTCAACGTTGGGTGCGATCCAATTCTTTCCATTGAACGTGATAACTCAGAGCCGGTAGGTCTCGCCGTTCTGAGCGCAGCCATCCTCTGCCTTTTATCCGTTTCTCGCATAAAGGATACTTCCACACCCGTCCATGTTGACTTCCATTTGTTGTGAAGGTCGGGCATCCGTCCTGGCATCGACGCTCGACTCATCTGGCGTTTTGTCAGCCACGCTCCTTGAGCGAGCGGGCGGGTGAGATAGCGCTGGTCAGCAAGTTTTTGTTTTGGATGGCAGGCCCCCTGGCTCTAAGGTTCCGATTTCGGGAAGCAGGTACGTCGGTCGCGGGATTTGTGTCAGCCCTGAAGCAAACCGAAATCGCCGCGTACGATGGCGGGGATGCATTTCCAGGATATCTTTCTGGTAAGGTTTCAAGACACAGTTTCGGCAGGCTACGGCCGGAATTTATGAGTCTCAAGTTTTCTGTAGCCTGTATCCCGTGACGTGCAGTGCAGTCTAGGCCGGCGTCACATTGTTTCAAAGAAGTGAGCCACTTTCTTGCCTGCGTCTTCGGTGTAGTAGACGGCCACTTTTGAGCCTTTGGCGGTTGCTTTTGCGACGCCTTTCCCCGCATCCTCACTAGCGTGGTCGGTCAATTCGAATGTTTCCTTCGCTCCCGTTCCGGTGTCGACAACCAGCTTCCTTCCTCCGCGATCAATTTCCGTAACGGTGCCCCTGGTGGCTTTCAGTCCGCCTTGACCAACCTTGTCAATTTCGACTGCCGTAGCCTCACTCCCACGCCTTGTGTAGTGAGCAACCACCTCTCCTCCATCGCTCAGGCCATGCCACGAATCCTTCGACGCCGCAGCGGAAAGGTCTACGCCATGAACCGCCGTCCGATCGAGCAGGTGCAGCGAGCGGCGAGTACCATCGGCAGTCTTAACGACCACCGTTTTGCTTCCTGAATCAATCTTGTCGATAGTTCCGTGAACGGCACTCACGACGTCTTCCGTGCCGTATGCCGAGGTGGCGAGCGTTAGTGCGACGACAACCTTCGCGATCAGACTCATTTGAGTTCTCCAGTCGTGCTTCCTGATTCTTCCGAGACTCTCGACCATTCCTGCCACTGCAGTTCCCTTCCTAGAACGAGCGACATAGACAGTGATGCAATATAGCATTTTCTTGCGGAATCAGCGTGGTCGGACACACGGTCAAGCGATGGCCATTGTCGACTGATCGACACGATGACACCACTCGGACAGCGTGACCGAATTAAGGCCGCGCCGACCGCCAGTTTTACCTCTCAGGGATGCTGATTTTGCGGCGAAGTTGCGGCGATCAACCGGGTTAATCTCTTACTCCCCGGTCCGGCCGGGCGCACAGCCAGGCCTCTTCTTCGAAAATTGCCCGCGCACGGGCGCAGCAAAGCCTCGCCCGCGGGATTGTCGAGGTTAGGCTTCAACCCAATATCGATCGAGGTCCAATGTCGAGAACGCACCCTATCATAGACAACTCCCGGCATTGCGAAATTTGCGACGCAGGCGGGAGCTAAAGATATACGGGACCCGGCGGCCACCAGGCGCACTACGGTTGCCCCTGTGGGGCTTCCTGCACAACATTTGGCCGGAACGCTCTGCTTCACAACATGAGACCGTCCGATCGAAAGCAATGGGCCCCATAGCAGGCGTCGTGACAATCCCCCTCACGAACCGCAGCCTCTTTCCCTTGTTCTTGCTTTGCGGAACCTGGCGTCGAATCGGCCCCGGAAGCACCCAACAGGTGCGGCGACCGGCTCGGGACAGTTGTCTACACCTCCCGCAAGGGCGGGTACCGCACCAAGCACAGAATGCGGGCCGGGTCCTGTCGGCGGGCAGATCCGGTTTGATGGCCGAAGGAGCCGGACTGGGTAGTGGCCGGACGAACGGCTCAGCGGGTGCGGGCGGAGCCGCCGGTTGTGTCGGCTTCGAGGTAGTGGTGGGCTGTGCTACGTCTTCACGATGCACTGCAGCGGAGTCGGAAAGCTGCGGAAATGCTGCGACCTGATGCCGGAGTTCCAACAGTTCGCGATGCAGGCATCGTTTTGTTGAGAGCTCGGTGAGCAAGCTCTTCGAGTTGTCGGCGAAGCTGGTGCTGTCGCCAGACTTCATAAAGGGCTAACGCCGGAGTGGCTCAGACTGACAGCGCTGACAATACGGCAAGAAGCTCGAATGGCTACCCCCGTATACACGTAGTTCTGCAAGCCTAAATACTAGAACGGAGAGAGTACCCATTCTTGCACATTATTCTCCCTGCAAACTCGGAAGTAACTGGCGTTCCGTATATTGTGACTGGAACGTAAACCGACTTCATGACAAGATGAGCAGAACCCCAAGATCTACAGGCGCTTATCAAGATTTGCTATGACCGAAAGTGCTTCCGCGGCCGTGCTGGACAATTCGCCAAATAGACTCGGAGAGCCTCCGGAACTATCGGCGTCAAAATCGTGGCGACGAGGGTTTTGGTCTCTTGTGGCAACCCAGTTCCAGGGTGCGTTCAATGATAACGCATACAAGAATCTCATCGTCTTCATCATCCTCGGCACCGCGATCGAAAAGGCCGATCGTGACCGGCTCGTTCTCGTGGCAGGTGCCCTCTTCTCCGTTCCCTTCATTCTGTTCTCGATGACCGGAGGGTTTCTCGCAGATCGGTACAGCAAACGTACCGTCACGGTTGGGACGAAATTGTTCGAGATTGGCGTAATGGCCTTCGCGATCGCCGGGCTAGCCTGGCAGAATCTGCATCTCGAAATGGCTGCAATCTTCCTAGCCAGCACACAGGCCGCGTTCTTTGGGCCTTCCAAATACGGGTTACTGCCCGAGTTGCTGCCTGAGCCAAGACTTTCCTGGGGCAACGGTGTCATCGAACTGGGAACCTTCCTCGCATCGATCGCTGGACTTGTTACCGGTGCTTTCCTTGCAGACGTTTTTCACGGGCGCCAAGGTTGGTCGGGTCTGGTGTTCCTCGCTCTGTCTATTGCCGGTTTGATCCTCAGTCTCGGGATCACAAAAGTTCGCGCCGCTGATCCCGCCAAGAAGTTTCAAGCCAATCCACTCACCGATCTGTGGAAACAGTTAGGGTTAATTCGCCGGGATCGTGTCCTATGGCTGGCTGTTCTCGGTAACACCTATTTCTGGTTTCTTGCTGCGCTGCTAACAGCCAACATCGTTTTCTACGGCGAAGATGTTTTGCACAGCAGCTCAACGCGCACGGGGATCCTGCAGGCTGCGGTCGCAATCGGCATAGGGCTGGGCAGCCTCGCGGCGGGATATCTTTCGGGCGGCAAAGTCGAATACGGGCTCATTCCGCTCGGTTCGGTCGGCATGACGGTATTCGGATTGCTGCTCTCCGCCCCAAGCCTCTCATTCACGCATGTGCTGATGCTCCTCGCCGCTCTCGGCTTTTCAGCCGGATTCTTTGCTGTCCCCGTCAATGCTCTGATTCAGCACCGCCCTGACGAGAAAGACAAAGGGGGAGTGATCGCAGCCGCGAACCTGCTCTCCTTTGTTGGCATTGGTGGAGCTGCGGGCGTTTACTATTTTTTCCAGCACTACGCGCACTTCAGCCCGCCTTCGATTTTCCTGTCCGCCTCATTAGTAACGGTCGCCGCGACGTTCTATGTCTTGTATCTGCTGCCCGATGCCCTGCTTCGGCTTTTGCTTTGGATCGCCACCCATACTCTGTATCGAATTCATTTGGAAGGACGCGAAAATATTCCGGCAAAGTTCGGAGCGTTGCTGGTACCGAATCATGTCTCCATGGTCGATGCGGTTCTTCTGATTGCTTCGATCGATCGCCCGATTCGCTTCCTTATGTTCAAGGGCTCCTACGACCACCCTCTGGTCAAGCCGTTCGCCAAAATCATGGGGGTAATCCCAATCTCCTCTCAGCTTCGTCCCCGCGAAATGATTCAGTCTCTCAGGACGGCAACTCAAGCGCTGAAAGATGGCGAGATTGTATGCATCTTTCCCGAGGGCCAGATGACCCGCATCGGTCAGATGCTCCCGTTCCGTCGCGGCATGGAAAGAATCATCAAGGGCGTCGATATCCCTATCATTCCAGCGAATCTGGGAGGGGTTTGGGGATCGGTCTTCAGCTTCGAGCGTGGAAGATTTCTATGGAAGCTTCCGCGCAAGATTCCCTATCCGGTGACCGTGACCTTCGGCAAGCCAATGCCCTCAACTACCACCGCGCAAGATGTTCGGCAAGCGGTGCAGGAACTCGGCGCGGAAGCGTACAAATTCCGCAAGCGCTACATGCGGACGCTGCATCGCTCGTTTGTGCAAACGGCACGGCGGCATCCGTTCCGCTTTGCCATGGCAGATGGCCGAACGCCAAAACTTATCTTCGGTGGTGCATTGACCCGTACCATTTTTCTGGCGCGACGACTCCGCCCAGTCTGGGGCGGTCAGAAGATGGTTGGTATCTTGCTCCCGCCGTCAGTTCCCGGTGCGCTGGTCAACCTCGCTGCACTCTTGATGGGCAAGGTTCCAGTCAACTTGAATTACACAGCTTCTAGCGAGATTCTAGCTTCGTGTGCCAAGCAATGCGAACTGAAAACCGTAATTACTTCGAGAGCATTTCTGGAGCGAGTCCACATCGAACCACCGGCGCAAGCGATCATGCTTGAGGATCAGGCCGAAAAGCCGGGGTCCTTCGAGCGTGTAGCAGCAGCTCTAATCTCATGGCTCTTGCCAGTACGGCTCGTTGAAAAGTGCGTAGGCGCCGGCAAGAAGGTAGTACTCGATGATACCGCTACCATCATCTTCTCCAGCGGTAGCACGGGTGATCCCAAGGGAGTCGTGCTGACTCACTACAATGTGGCGTCCAATGTCGAACAACTGAATCAGGTTTTCATGCTGGGGCGCAACGACAAAATCCTTGGCATTCTGCCCTTCTTTCATTCTTTTGGTTTTACAGGAACGCTCTGCCTGCCGACCACCATCGGCATGGGTGTGGTCTTCCACCCGAACCCCTTAGAAGCGCGCGCAATCGGTGCTCTCGTCAGCCAATATGCCGTCACTTTTCTCTTGGCCACGCCAACATTTCTACAGTCGTACACGCGGCGCTGCTCTCCTGAAGATTTTGGCAGCCTGCAGTACGTAATGGCAGGAGCAGAAAAGCTTCCCGAGCGAGTTTCCATCGCCTTTGAAGACCGCTTCGGAATCCGACCGCTTGAAGGTTATGGCTGTACCGAGTGCTCTCCTGCTGTCACGGTTAATACTCGCGACTTCCGAGCAGCACAGTTTCGACAGGTTGGAGCCAAGCGTGCCAGCATCGGCCATCCCTTGCCGGGAATCAGCGTAAGAATCGTCAGTCCCGAAACGCTCGGTCTGCTGCCTCAAGGCGAAACTGGACTACTGTTGGTGCGTGGTCCAAATGTTATGAAGGAATATCTGAATCGGCCCGAAAAGACTGCAGAGGTTCTCCGCGATGGCTGGTATAACACAGGCGACATCGCCATGATGGACGAGGATGGGTTCGTTCGGATCACCGATCGCTTGACGCGGTTCAGCAAGATCGGCGGAGAAATGGTTCCCCATATCAAGATCGAGGACAAGCTCCACGAGATCAGCGGCTCAATGGAACAGATCTTCGCCGTAACCGCGATACCTGACGAGAGAAAGGGTGAACGCCTGATCGTGATTCACACCCTTTCAAACGAACGATTACAAGAGTGTCTCACTCAACTCAGTAGATCGGACTTACCAGCGCTATGGAAGCCGCGGCCTGATCAGTTTTTGCACGTGGACTCGCTACCATACCTCGGCACTGGCAAGCTCGATCTGCGCCGGCTAAAAGAGATCGCAGCGGGAGTCGCAACATGACAGGGACACTATGAGCGAGACAGCAATTCGAAACGAGGTGTCCCGCGATTCGCGGACGAATCGGAGCGCTCGGTCTTTCGCGATTCGCCTGGCGATGACGACTGTCGCCCTCATTGTGTGGTTCTGGACCCAGTCACTGATCGGCGCACGCAGCTTGCCGAATGCTGGAATCGGAGACCTATTGCACACGGTCACGACTTCGGCGAATTCTTACCTCCACGCTCACCCAGCGTTGGCGAATTTCCTACTAATCGTGAGTTCTGGAGTCATCGATCTGCTGGGTATCTTTCTTCTTGCAAGATGGATCTTCAGCGCGTCGATCCGGCCCTTTCTCGGTTTGGTAATCGTACTCGGACTGCGACAAATCATGCAATGGTTGGTGGCGCTTCCCGCTCCACGGAATGCAATCTGGCACTATCCGGGCTTTCCCTCATTGCTGGTGACCTACGGTGTGAGCAACGACTATTTCTTTTCCGGCCACACGGCCATTGCCGTTTTGGGGGTGACAGAAATCGCTCGCATGGGCAGGCGTTGGCTGACCGCACTTGGCGTGCTGATTATCGTTTTTGAAATCGCGACCGTTTTGATCTTGCGAGTTCATTACACCATGGACGTTTTCACAGGAATTATGACCGGCCTTTATGCTGCCCACCTGGCTGGTTTGATCTCGACAAAGCTGAGGGGTAACAAGATTCCGGAAGAGCTCTGACATCGACGGACGGCTTAGAGTGGATCACAGAACAGCCATCGAACTGCGGTGCCACACGTAACGAACAGAACGAACAGAAGCAGCATTTTCCTGGTCCAGCTCCTTCTGCTAGGATAGATGTCAGCGTAGAGGACGCATCCGGTCCGCGGAAAGGGTAGAAGCCCACCTTCAGATTACGAGCTTTGCGAACCTTCTTTCAGCCCGAATTGTCGGACAACGGGCGCTTGCATTGAAAGGAGGTCGCCATGCCGACCAATTCTTCAGAAGCGCACCGCCCGCTTCCCGAACGCGCTAACCTCCGTCATCTGAAAGATCAAGCCAAGGACTTACTCAAGGCGGGCGCGGCCCAATCGATCACCGAAGCACAGTTCAAGATTGCTCGTAGTTACGGATTCACCAGTTGGCCAAAGCTCAAGGCGCACATTGATTCACTCGAAGACATTGGTGAACTCAAGCAAGCCATCGACACCAACGATCTCACTCGCGTGGAGACTTTGATGACGCGCAACCCGGAGCTGCATCGGGCTCCGCTGGGCTATGGGAAGAATGGCCCGCTCACGTGGGTTGCAGAATGCCGCGTACCATGGGCGCCGCCTGGCCCGGAGAGGCTGGCCATGGCCGCCTGGATGATTGACCACGGCTCCGATGTGCATCAGGGAGGCGATGGGCCGCTGATGCGGGCCGCGCTCCGTGGCGATCGCATTCCGATGATGGAGCTTCTTGTGTCGCGCGGAGCCAACGTGAATGCGTTGTGGAGCGGATCCTATCCCATCATCTTTGCGCCGTGTGAAACCGTCGAACCATTGGCGCTGAAGTGGCTGCTGGAGCACAGCGCTAATCCCCATCCGCCAGGTCAGCGGCAGAAATATCCGGGCACCGCGCTGGATTTCCTGATCGGCACTTACGGACGTTCAGCCGAGCTCGGCACGTGCATGGATATTCTGATTGAAGCTGGCTGCGCTACGAAATACGAGGTTTCTGCGGTCTTAGATTTATTGCGCAACCGGCTCGACCTTCTCGTCCGACACTTGGATGCCGATCCTATGCTGATGCATCGGCGGTTTCCCGAACTGACTTTCGGAAGCACCGCCGGACGCCGTCTGACCTTGCGAGGAGCAACATTGTTGCATGTGGCAGCGGAGTACGGCAATGTGGAAGCGGCAAATCTGCTTCTGGATCGTGGAGCAGACGTAAATGCGCGCGCGATGATAGAGGACACCGGCGTGGGCGGCCAGACACCGATATTTCATGCTGTCAGTCAGTTCTACGACTGGGGACTAGCGGTGACTCGGCTGTTACTGGATCGCGGAGCAGACCTCTCGGTGCGAGTAAATCTTCCGGGCCACTATGAGCGACCAGATGAAGTGGTCAAGTGCACACCTTTGGGATATGCCCTGTTATTTCCCGCTACCCATGGCCCTCGTCCTAGCAACAGCGCGAATCTATTGCATGAACGTGGGGCACCGGAGTAAAGGTGTCGAACGATCACTGGTGGACCAGCAGGTGGGCCCGGTCAAAACCGAAATTTCGAAAAAACCGGCAACATCCGCGAATTGCAGAATCTTATGGAGCGAGCCGTGCTGCGCTCATCCGGCCCCGCGCTGCGAGTGCCATTGACGGACATTTCTAATGTCGTCGATCTCAGCGGTGCCAGTGACGACAGCGCCCTGGAGCAAATGGAGCGGGAGTTGATTCTGCGAGCGCTGCGCGAAAGCAATTGGGTGGTCGGAGGAACTCGCGGAGCAGCGGCCCGGCTTCGCCTGAACAGGACTGGCCTCGCATACAAGATGAAGAAGTTTGGTATCTCACGTCCGACCCAGTAACTCAGTCGCGACACGCGAACCATGGTTCGACGTTACCGAAAAACCATCTCCGACTACGCCCCAGATCTCCGTGTTCTACCTCTCGGAAGGCGTTGGCATCCGCGCACCATACGGCAAAAACCGGATGGACATTCCTCCCGGAGTTGGTGCATCCTATTCCGAACGGGGCGTTGCCGCTATCCAGATGGGGAGGAATACGCCATGAAGAAGGTCGTGTCAGCGATCTTCCTCGCCGGCTCCCAGCTCGGCGAAGTACGCGATGTTTGCGCGTTTTTCAACAACGACGACGAACCGTATCGCGTGTTGCTTCCGTTCATTAAGAACGGGTTCGAGTGCGGCGACAACGCCGTCCACGTTTCCTCCGCGGCCGCCTGATATGGCGGCCCAAGCCGAACACGGCTCCGGCGAAGTCAAACGCCTTCAGCGTTGCGTTAACGATCTGGTGAGCCTGCTCGCTCTTCCTGCCATCTGGAGCGGCGGCGATCCATCCCATGTCCTTCATACTTTGCTCGACGCGCTGATGCGCATGTTGCGTCTCGACCTCATCTCTGTGAGCCTCAAGGATCCAGCCGGCGAGGCGCCCGTTGAGATGGTGCGGGTCGCCCAATTCCAGGGCCCCATGCCCCCGACGCACGAAATCTGCCAGGCACTCGGCCACTCCTTCGGAGACGACCCGCGGAAATGGCCGCCACTGCTTCGGCCCCTTATGGGTGATGGAGACGTTTCGATCGTGCCTCTGCCGCTGGGGACACAGGGCGAACTCGGCATGATCATCGCGGCGGCTCAGCGAGCAGATTTCCCGCAGCAAACCGAGGCACTTCTCCTGAGCGTAGCGGCCAGTCAGGCTTCCATCGGCCTGCAGGAGGCACGGCTCCGGAGTGAGCAGAAGCGCATCGCCGACGAACTCGATCGGCGGGTCGCGGAACGAACGGCCGAACTTGCCGCAGCGAACGCAGAGTTGCAATTCCAGGTCGGGCTGCTGCAGCTTCTTCCTGTATCCGCCTGGACGCTCAAGCCTGATGGGACCCCTGACTTCGTCAATCACGTTTGGCTTGAATACTCCGGTCAGACCCTCGATTTCGTCCGCTCGCATCCCGAGGCCTGGATGACCGCGATCCACCCTGAGGATCGGGAGATAGCGGCCAAGAGCTTTTGGGAGGGAGTGCATTCGGGAAAGGATTTCGCGTTCGAAACCAGGTCTCTCCGCGCTCGCGACGGAACCTATCGCTGGCATCTCCAGCAAGCCGTGGTCTTGCGCGATACGGAAGGAAAAGTCCTCAAATTCGTCGGTACCACCACCGACATCGACGACCAGAAACGCGCTGAAGAAGCCCTCCGTGCGCGCGAACTTAACCTTCGCCTCGTCATTGATACGATTCCAACGTTGGCTTGGTGCAATCTGCCCGATGGTCCCAATGAATTCCTGAACCAGCGTTGGCACGCATATACAGGTCTCTCGCCCGAAGAGTCGCACGGCTGGGGCTGGCAAGTTGCGTTCCACCCGGAGGACTTGCCCACGCTGATGAAAACGTGGCAGCACTTGTTGATATCAGGGGAATCGGGCGAGATCGAGGCTCGTCTTCGACGCCATGATGGGGCCTATCGGTGGTTCATGATCCGGGTTGAGCCACTCCGCGACGACGAAGGCAAGATTGTCAGATGGTACGGTACAAGCACTGACATCGATGACCGCAAGCGCGCTGAGGAGGCCTTGCATGATCGGGAGCAGAGCTTGCGGTTGGTCGTTGATGGTATCGCTGGGTTGGTAGCGATCATGAGCGCGACGGGTGAAGTGGAAGTCGTCAACCGTCAGGTCTCGGACTACTTCGGCAAGGCCGTTGAAGAGATGAAAGGATGGTCAACCAGCGACGCGGTCCACCCAGACGATCTACCTGCTGTGATCTCGGCTTGGAGGCACTCTGTCGAGACGTTGCTTCCCTACGATATTGATCATCGCCTGCGCCGTGCTGACAGCGTGTATCGCTGGTTCCATGCTCGCGGGCTGCCGCTACTTGACGCAGAAGGTCGCATCGTCCGCTGGTACGTTCTGCTCACCGACATCGATGACAGAAGACGGGCGGAGGAGAAATTGCGGGCGAGCGAAATTAATCTTAAGCAGATCATCGACACCATTCCCACGGCGGCATGGTCCGCGCGTCCAGACGGATACTGCGAGTTCGTCAACCAGCGCTGGCTTGACTATGCAGGTCTCTCGGCGGAACAGGCTGTAGGCTGGGGTTGGGGGGCCGCGATTCATCCTGATGACTTGCCCGGGCTCGTGGAGTATTGGAAGACCTGTCTGGCTTCTGGCACGCCGGTTAACACAGAAGCACGAATGCGTCGTTTCGACGGAGTTCATCGATGGTTCCTGTTTCGCGCGAGCCCTCTTCGCGGCGAATCGGGCAACATCATCAAATGGTACGGAACCAACACCGATATCGAAGACCGGAAGCGCGCTGAGGAGAAGTTACAGGCGCGTGAAACCAATCTGCGCCAAATTATCGACGGCATTCCCGGACTGGTGGCTGCCATCAGCCCGGCAGGAGTGCCTGAAGTTATGAACCAGCCGTTCCTGGAATACTTCGGTAAGACGGCCGAGGAAATGCGCAATTGGTCGACTAACGGTGTTATTCATCCCGATGACCTCCCTCGCGTGATCGACGCCTTTACGAATTCGATAGCAACCGGAACTCCCTTTGACCTTGAAATCCGTTATCACAGGGCTGATGGTGTCTATCGGCGGTTCGAGGTCCGAATCCATCCCGCGCGAGACGCAGACGGCAGAATAACTCGATGGTATGGCCTTTTAATCGATATCGAAGACCGGAAACGCGCCGAGGAGGCGCTTAGCAAAGCGCAATCGGAACTCGCGCACGTGACCAGAGTGACAAGCCTGGGAGCGATGACGGCGTCGATCGCGCACGAAGTCAACCAACCGCTCTCGGGCATCATCACCAATGCCGGTACCTGTCTGCGGATGTTGGCGACCGATCCTCCAAATGTCGAGGGCGCTCGCGAAACCGCCCGGCGCACGATTCGCGATGGCAACCGCATGTCCGAGGTGATCAGCCGTTTGCGCGCGCTCTTTAGCAAGAAAGAACCCACGACCGAACCTGTGAACTTGAATGAGGCTGTTGTGGAGGTGATTGCACTATCCATAGTGGACCTTCAGAAGAATCGCGTAATGCTACGTCCCGAACTTGCCGACAACCTCCCGGTGGTGGCAGGCGATCGTGTACAGCTTCAACAGGTCATACTGAACCTGCTCAGGAATGGCTCCGACGCCATGAGCACAATCGAAGATCGCGCGCGGCAGTTGCTGATCAGAACCGAACGAGACGAGGGCGATCGCGTGCGTCTCACCGTGCAAGATGCGGGAGTCGGGTTTGATCCTCAAGCCGTCGACCGCCTTTTCGATGCGTTCTTTACCACCAAGGGGGATGGAATGGGAATCGGGTTGTCCGTCAGCCGCTCCATTATCGAGAGGCATCACGGCCGTCTCTGGGCGACGCTGAACGATGGTCCGGGGGCAGCGTTTTCGTTCTCCATTCCGCGAGCACCCGAAGGGCTGGCTCGCGCCGACGATATCCGCAACATTCAGGGAACCACCGCGACCGATCCCGGTGCGGCGTAAAGACTACGCCAGTCCTCGTATCGGCGGCTGACCAACACTAAAGTGCAATGGACACTTTCTGGCAAGGCGGCGCACTCTGGGCTTATGGAGTCCGACCAGGGCTGCGCCCCCGACCTTCCACTGGTCTCAGTCGTTGATGATGACAAATCGATACGCGAGTCGCTACCCGATCTGGTGAGGCAGTTCGGTTTTGCGGCACGCCGCCTGAAGTTGAAAGGCGACCCCCTGAAAACTCTGCAGCAGTGTGTCATGCAGTTCTCGCGCGATGCGCAGGCGTTCGTGTAGAGGCCCTGATTCTCGGTTCCGACCCAAAGATTCTTCCTTATAACCGACGACATCTCTGAACAGGAGTCGCTGAAATCACTGATCAGCCGCCAAGGCTGGCAGTTTGAGACGTTCGAGTCGGTGCGAGAATTTCTCGCCCGGCCGCGACCCCTTGATCCGAGTTGCTTGATCCTTGCCCGCTGTCTCCGGGATCTGAACGGTCTTGAAGAGCAAAAGCAAATCGCCCGAGAGCGTGCCGAGGTGCCGATTATCGTCATCTCTGGGTGTGAAGATATTCCGACGACAGTCGAAGCCATGAAGGCTGGCGCCGTCGATTTCTTGGTGCGGCCATTCGGTCATGAGATCTTATTGGCCGGAATCCGCGAAAGCTTCGAGCGTAGCCGTCTTGCCCTGCGCCGCGAAACGGAGGCGCGCAACCTCGGAACGGCTACACATTACTAAGTGCTCGCGAACGACAGGTGATGGCGCTGGTGGTCAAAGGATTGTTGAACAAACAGGTTGGCGCAGAGCTGGGCATCAGTGAAATCACGGTGAAGGCCCACCGCGGGCACGTCATGCGCAAGATGAATGCGAGCTCGCTGCCCGAACTGGTGAGGATGGCGGGGAAGCTCGGGCCCGCGCGCGAGGCGATTCGTTTGTGGCGCAGCAATCGAGCGGATGCTAACGGTGCACTCGACTCGATGGACGTCCACGGCCACGCATAAGGGCGACCTTGCGGGCATTCCCGCCACCGTCGCGTGCATTTCTAACAGCGGAATCATCTGCCACAGACATCAAGGTGCAGCAAGAATTGTTGCGGCATTCGACGATTCAGAGCACGATGAACACTTACACTCAAGCAGTTTCCGAGCAGAAGCGTAGCGCAAACAGCACGGTAGTGGGAATTCTATTCAATGAAAATGCCTCTACGAACCAGCCTTCCGCTGATGGGAGCTAAAAGACACTAGGCACGTGACGTTTGGGACGCGCGCAATCATATCCAAGCGACTGTTTTTGTGGAGGTTAGGTTGGTTGCGGGGGGTGGATTTGTTCCCCAGTGGCCTACTCATTCCACGTAACTTGTTGATTCTATGACTGGCGAAAATGCCGAAAGAGGCGAGAAAGGCAAGTCCTTCATTCAGTTTTCATTCAGATCTTTTCCACAAGTGCCCGGTGCCGAGAATCAAAATAATTATCTATCTATCATCAACCTTCTGCCGATTTTCGTGAAAAAGTTCCGCTTTAAAGAACTATTTCAATAGAGCGATCGTCTGATTCACTATGTATGCGGCAAGGAATGCGATTCCGGTCATGTAGATGAACTGTATGACCGGCCACTTCCAGCCATTGGTTTCGCGACGCACGACGGCCAGGGTCGAAGTGCACTGCATCGCGAAGGTGAAGAATACCAACAATGCCATCGCTCCCGAAAACGTCAGGTCGTGCTGAAGGGCCGCCTGAAGCGAGACCGACCGAGTTTGCGGATCGCGTCCGTAGAGCGTTCCCAGAGTTCCGACAATAACCTCACGGGCCACGACTGAGGTCAAAAGCCCGACTCCGATCTTCCAGTTGAATCCCAGCGGGCGGATCGCCGGTTCGATGAAATGACCGAGATGGGCCACCACGCTGTCTTCCAAAGCTGGCGGGTGACCTTGGTGGAGCGGAAGGTTGGTCAGCCCCCACACCAACAGGGAAACCAGAAGAATCACGGTTCCGGCCTGCTGCACGAACACGCGGCCGCGGTCCAACAGGCGCAAGCCGACGGAGCGCAACGTCGGCCAGCGATATTCCGGGAGTTCCAGGACAAATGGCGCCGACGTCGATTTGAGGACGGAAGATTTCAACATCTTTGCGGTTCCGATCGCGGCGACGAAGCCGAGCACATACAGCAACAGCATGGCGAGAGCGCGTGTTCCCAGGAAGACTCCGACAACTGGGCGTTCGGGAATGAATGCGGCAATCAGCAGTGTGTAGATGGGCAGGCGCGCCGAGCAGGTCATGAACGGAGCAATCAGGATCGTCGCCAGACGGTCGCGCTTGTTCTCGATCGTGCGGCTCGCCATGATTGCCGGGACGGCGCATGCGTAAGCCGATAATAGCGGGATGAAGGCCTTTCCGTTCAGGCCAACGAACGACATTGTGCGGTCGGCAATGAGGGCCGCCCGCGCGAGATAACCGGAGTCTTCGAGCAGCCCAATAAAGAGGAACAGGACGAGAATTTGCGGTAGGAAAACCAAAACCGAGGCGACGCCCTTCCAGATGCCGTCCAGTAACAACGAGCGAAGAAAGCCGTTTGCGATGAACGGTGCAGCTTTCTGTGCCATTTCCGTCAGAAGGTCTTGCAAAGCATTGCTGAGCGGTTGGCCCAAGCCAAACACTGTCTGGAAAACGGCTCCCACGACGATCATGAAGACGAGAGGGCCCCAGACCTTATGCAGAAGAATGTCGTCGAGGCGGCGACTCCACGCTGGCGAGAGCGGAGGGCGATAATCCGATTCGCTGGCGACCCGAGCAGCCCACCTTCGGCACTCCCGGACGTCTTGAAGAATCGGCAGGGTCGTGCGAGCAGGTGAGTCTGCCTGCTGCAGGAAGCGGCCTACAGCGTCCAGGCCGGTCCCGATCGTCGCGCTGACGATGGCAACTGGGATACCCAAGTCGCCCGCCAGTTTCACCGCATCGATTGAGCCACTGCGCTTGGCGAGGAGATCTCCCATGTTCAGCAAAGCGAGTGTCGGAAGCCCAAGAGCAATTACGGGTGCGGCGAGCGACAGGTGGCGGGTGAGATTGGTGGCATCGAGTACGAGCAAGACGGCCTCGGGCCGTGGCATCCCGTCCATCTTTCCGTTTAACACGTTGACGGCGACGCGCTCGTCTTCGGAATACGGATTGAGGCTGTACACTCCGGGGAGATCAACAATCGTAATTTCTTGATCCCCCACAGCCATTACGCCCGTATGCTGCTCAACTGTGATTCCTGGGTAATTGCCGACCTTCTGCCGGAGGTTGGTCAATCGGTTGAACAAAGTGGTTTTGCCCGAGTTGGGCGGCCCGATCAACGCCACAGTCCGAATTTGTCGCCGGGACTTGGTGGCCGAGGAGGGCACGATTTGCAAAAGCTGATTCATCGCGTTTGCTCGCATGCCTTTCTCTCACCAGTCGAAGCGAAAATCCGGCACGCCGTTTCAGTGCGCAGGGCAACTTCTGACCCGTCCAGTGAGTAGACGATTGGATCTCCGAGCGGCGCACGGCGCGAACATCGAACCTCGGCTCCGTCGAAAAATCCGAACCGGATCAGAACCTGTTGTTCCAATTCGGGCAACGCAACTTCTTCAATTACTGCCGCCTCGCCTGGCTCAAGATCTGAGAGTCGTACTCGCATGGCTACTGGCCGCCCTGGCTAGGGCCGTTGAACCAAGCGACGATCAAGCGATTGCGATCCTCGCGATTTTGCGGCAGGGGATGGCCATCGCGCTCGTAAATATGAAGGGAGTACACCTTGCTCTTTTCCTGAAGTGCTTCTGCCATGCGGAGAGCCTGAGTTACTGGGACCATTCTGTCGGTGCGGCTATGGAGGATGAGAACGGGCACGTTGATCTGGTCGGCCCAATACACGGCTGATCGTGCCCTGTACTGTTCTTCGGCGTGGTGCTCATAGTCTGGCCAGGTGTGAGCGAAGCCGTCGATAAATTCATTTCCGTCCACGATGCCCATCTCGGGTCTCGCGTCCACCCACGCTTTCACGTCCGTGACTCCCCCGATGACGGCAGCAGCCTTAACTCGAATTCCTCTCTTGAGCGCAAGGTACGTTTCGGTGCCGCCTCGTGACAGGCCGAGCATGTACAGTCGCTCAGGGTCCACATAATCGAGCGACTTCAGTGCCGGCACGAGATTCAGAACATCATCGACTTCGATTCCGCCCCATTCGTCGCGTTTTACCGTAGCGCCCTGGTAGCGGTAGTCGGAGGCGATGATCACGAAACCGGCCTTCGCGAGCAGGTACAGATCGGCGACGTCCAGGCATGACGTATTTGTCATGCCGCCGCAAGGCTGGCCGTTATCCGTGATACGTCCGAGATCGCCGTTGCCACCGCGGTTGAAAATGATCGCCGGCCATTTTTGCGAACCGGATGCTTTCGGCTTGATTAACAGTCCTCGGACAGGGAGCCCGTCGCTCGAATAGGTGATTTCGAGAAGATCGAATTTCTTTTGCGTGCGAGCCTCTTCATAGACTGCTCGGGGAAAATAGCCGCGGCCGAAATCATCCAGGGACTCGTAGCTCGGCAGGGGAGGCCAAAGCTTCGAATTCAGAATCTTGCCGTCGGTCGGCTTTGCGGCAACTGATATCTGATTCAGTTGCAGATGGTCGGCTTGAGCCCCAATCGCGCCGCCGATCAACAACAAACAGATCAAAACGACTGCATTTTTCATGTGTCTCACCAGTGATGCGCCGACTTCGGTCTCACTTTGTGAAGCCGCTTTGATACTGTGCATTCGCAAAGTCCCAGGAAATCAGCTTGTAAAAGGCGGCAACGTAATCCGCGCGGACATTCTGGTATTTCAAGTAGTAAGCATGTTCCCAAACGTCAATGCCAAGAATCGGAGTTCGTCCACCCATCCACGGACTGTCTTGATTGGGACTTGTTTCAATCGTGAGCTGTTGTTTGTCGTCCAGACTCAGCCAGGCCCAGCCGCTGCCAAATACATTCATGGCTGCTTTCGTGAACTGTTCTTGAAATCCTGAGAGGCTACCGAATCGCGCATCAATAGCTTTTGCTAGTTCGGCTTTCGGCTGGCCTGGCGAGTTCTTCTGCATTACTTGCCAGAAGAATGAGTGGTTCGCATGCCCTCCGCCGTTGTTACGCACGGTGGTGCGGATCGTTTCTGGAACACGATCTAAGTGTTTAACCAGATCGTCGACGGGGAGTTTGGCGAGTTCCGGGTGATCTGCCAAAGCCGCGTTCAGGTTTTTGACATAGGCGGCGTGGTGCTTGTCGTGATGCAGATGCATGGTTTGGGCATCGATATAAGGTTCAAGCGCGTCGTACGCGTAGGGTAGGGGCGGAACGGTATACGGAGTTGTTGTACTGTCGCTTGTTTTGGCGGTTTGAGCGGCCGTGATTCTTGGATACACTCCGCAGAGACCTGCGATTGCAGTTATGCCCATCGCTTTTATCACTTCACGTCGTTGTGTCATCTGATTTCCTCCTGATCTTGGTTTTCCGGCTCTTTCCAACTCAAAATAGGTTTTCCGTTTCCTTCCTGACTTGTGCAAGTAGTTCCGGCGGCGCAGACGAGTGTGCTGGCGCCGTTCTTTTGACGAGTGACCGTAATCGAAATACGGCTGCGACCATGAACCACGTCAACAACGAGAACGGGAGCAGGTAGAGCCAGTACCTGGAAACTCCCGGTGGGTCGGCCAATATTCTGGGCCCGTATCGCGCAATGTAGATACTCTTGATTTCCTGTTCTGATCGTCCCTCGGCAACCAACTTCTCGACTTCATCCAGCATCTGCAGAGCTTCTTGAGAACGGTGAATTGCGATTGGCTCCCGCCAGCAACACGGAGCAATCAGTTCGTGCGTTAACCGGTCGTACCGGCCCATCTGCTCGGCGGTGAGCGTGTGCTCTTCCAAAGCGAATGCCGCGCTCAGGACGATCAAGGCTACAAGCACGATTTGCACTAGACGGAGCATTCCAATCTCAGTTCAACGTGTGAAGGTATGCGACCAGATCATTCAGCTCTTGTTCATTGAGTCGCTTGTCGAAGGCGGGCATGGTTCTCAGACCCTCGACGATCGTTTTGCGAACTTGCGCGTCGGTGGTTGGAGCCCCACTCGGAAGCTGCTTGGCGGCGAACAAGTGTTCCAGCCGCGGCGGCTGCTTCTTCAGGTCGGGAGTGGGCCCCTCATGACAAAGAGCACAATGCAGATCGAATAATTCCTGACCTCGTTCTGCTGACGCGCTCGGAGAACACGCGGTGCTCAACAAGGAGAAAGCGGAGAGGCCCGCAAGTAAAGTCGCATATTGCGCGATTCGCCTCATCCGGCTTTCCTTTGCCCATCCGCCTTTGCAGGGACGATTCCAGGTTTCTCCTGTTGCCGGAGTGCATCTTCCGGTTCGACAGTTGTCCACTCGGTCGACCAATATTTGGCGACCGTCCCCTCCGGAGACATCAGGACGATGACCATCGAGTGCGCAATCTGGTTATCTTCTTCGAAGTATTCAAGCCCGAAGGCATCGGCGATCTTGCGAAGATCGCCCTCCTTGGCAGACGCGAAATCCCAATGTGAAAACCCCGCAGGATCGTTGTCGAGATAGGCGAGGCCGTATTTGCGGAGCACCGGAGGCGTGTCGTATTTCGGATCGAAGCTGATTGTCACCAGATGCGTTTTCGCAAAATCGACGGGCGTCTTCGCAAGATCATTCTGAATCTTCGCGAATTGGTTACTTAGACGCGGGCAAAACGTGGGCATCGGGCAGCGCGTATAGATGAACGTGATCAGCACCGCCTTCCCCTTGAAATCATCGAGTCGGAAGGATTTTCCGTCCTGGTTGACCAGACTCAGATCGGGAACACGTTCCCCGATATCCAGACGGTGCACGGTAGCGGGCTTTATCGTCTTGCGGCCACTCGCATCCGTGATCCGGATGTTTTCCAACCAATACTCATTCCCATTCTTGGCCGTGATTACATCTGCGGCAATGACATCTCCCGGCTCGACTTGTTGGAATCCAGTTTTGTCTTTCACCGAATAGGACATGGTCATCGCGGACATAAAGCCCGGAATGTCTTCGTGGTTTACCGTGATCTCGTTCGTAGCCGGCTTCTTATCGAGCACCTGACCCTTGAGGTCGAAATGCTTCGTTTTGGATTGGCAACCGCTTAGCAGAATGCCCAAACAAACCACCGGAATAAATCTTTGAAGATTCATCCAACCGCCCTCCTGAGTTCACTCTCGCCCGCACTCGTGCCGGGCCTCCAATTCCGTTGTTCGGCGGCCCTTCTTTGAACGGCTCGTTTCTTCCACCAGATGTAGACTCCGGTGATCGAAAGCATCGTGAGGATCACGCCGAATAGCGCCACCATAATTCGATATGGGAGAAAATCGCGAATGTCGCCGTAGTGCAGTCCCCAGAGCCAAGTACTGACGGTGTTGCCTGAATGCTGGCCCGAGGGCAGAAAAACCTGACGAAGTGCGCCCGTGTTACCGTCCACCCAGACGCCTGTATCCCAGCCGTGCCCGCGGATGTCGTTGCTGCCGCGAACGTCATACGTGTAAACGCCAAATTCGGGAATGTAGGCGAGGCCATAGGGGCGGGTCACCGTGAAGTGGTGCTCGGCCGCCATGTCCGCGACCAGCCGTTCTCCAATTGTCTGGGCATCACGCCAAGTCAGCTTCGGATTCCAGAGGGGTTGGGGCAGCGCGTATGCGGCAAGCGCCACTTCGTCAGACTGATAGTCAAAAACGGCAGAGGTAACACGGTCATATACCGGCCGAAGTGAAAGCATCACGCTCGACCACGCGAAGACAAACAGCAACGGCCAGAACCAGAGTCCTCCGGCACGGTGGAGATCGAAGTTGATGCGGAATACATTGGCGCGCCACTTGACCTGCCAAGCGTATTTCCAGCGTTGCCAGAAACCACCGTTTCCGCGCGGCAACGTGAGATAAAAACCTACGAAGCAGTCCAGAGTCCACACTAGGGCAACGATACCGAGCGTCCACGCTCCTACCGATCCCATTGCCATCGAAGTGTGAAGTTTGTAGACGAACGGCAGGAAGTTGGTGCGCCAGTCTGGACTCGCGCAGCAGCGCCCGAGTTCGCGTCCCGTGTATGGATCGAGAATGAGATGATCAAAGTCCGACTGATAGGGCTGGCCTGTGGCGGGATTCGTGCGAAAGCGGAGAGCGATGCTGGCCTGATCGTTATCAATCGCAAAATATCCTGGTCGAGCATTAGGCACTAGCGACTCGGCTTTTTCGGCGAGCGTTGCAAGATCGAGCGGCAATTGGCCGGGTTCAGGTGACGCATGCCACTGCGGATTGAGCACCCGGTCAATCTTTGACCGGAACGCCAATAGGGTTCCTGTAAGCCCGACGACGATGAGAAACACTGTCATCAATAGGCCCGTCCAACGGTGCAGCCACACGAAATAGCGATGGATCATCCGGATGCCTCCCGTATTGCCAGCGGTTGAGATCAAAATGACAACTTCAGTGCGAGTTGGATGGAACGTGGCGCTCCGAATTGATACAAGGGACTGAGAGCACCGCCTCCACTGCTGTTCCCGCCGAGGTACTGTCCAAGTGTCGTGAGCGAATAACCGAACTGCGCGTTTGAACCAAAACCAAGATTGAGCGAACTATAGGGCGGCGCAAAATTGGGGTGGTTAAATACGTTGAACAGTTCCGCCCGAAATTGGAGCTTGAGGGACTCGCGGATCGGAAAGTCCCGATGAACCGCGAAGTCCCACTGCGACGCGGGGAATGCTCGCAGAGCGTTTCTTGGAAGATTTCCCTGGCTCAGTACGTTTCCGTTCCCATCCGTTGGAGGAAAGCAGAACGGCCCAACGCAAGACAGGTTCGGCCCATCCGGAGTGTTATTGATGATTTTTCCGCCCGGATACTGAGACCCATACAGATAAAAAGGAACTCCCGGAAGAACATCCGGCCTCACATAAACAGGTTTTTGGGTGAACGATTGACTTTCGTTAATCGTCACGTCCACCGGAGCGGAAGAATAGGCCTTGATGACGCTCTGCAGCGACCACCCGCCCAAAACGGCTCCGACGAAGCGATCCGGTTTGTACGCGGGAATGTCGTAAGTCAGCGCCGCAGAGAACTGGTTACGAATGTCGAATTTCGAAGGTCCTCGATTGTCGTTGATCCCCTGTCCACCTTGGCCAAATACAGTAGAGCCAGTGTCAATGCTGTGTGCCCATGTGTAGGAAGCCAGAGCCTGAAGTCCGTGTGAGACCTGCCGTTGAAACTGCGTCTGCAGCGCGTTGTAACTGGAAGAGCCACCGTTGTCGAATAACCCGATTCCTCCGGGGTAATTCGCGGGAGGAGAGTTGTAGGGGAAGATTGTCTGCACCAGTCTTCTTCCTGCAGCACCGACATACGAGACCGTTAGAGTTTGCTGTTTGCCAACTTCCTGCTGCAGAGCCACATTCCACTCAAGACTGTAAGGCGTTTGAAAATGTGGATTGAATCCGAGTAGAAGCCCGCTATTCGCAGAACCCGGAGGCACAATCGCAGGTGGTGCCGCATAGGCGGGGTCGAGCGGGAACGTTCCACCGGTCGGCGGGTACACGACTGGAAGCTGGCTGCCGTCATAGAAAGCGTATCCGGTATAGGGATATGCATATGCGACCAGATTTCCCGCTGCGCCTGCGGCTAGGTCATCATAGAGACCGATTCCGCCACGAAGCACAGTCAAAGGTGCGCCATTTCTTTGTGCGAGCTGGTACGCAACTCCCAAGCGAGGCATGAAATTTCGATAGGAGGTTTGGTAGGGTGAAGTTCCGGCAGGCGCCAAGGCGATTTGCGAAAGATTGTTGAGATCGTAATTCGTGAGGGCGGGAAAGGCCGGACCTTCGATTGTCTTGGGTGGAACTTCGACTCCCCATCGCAGACCATACGTTAGGGTAAGCCGGGGCTTCGGTTGCCATGTGTCCTGTGCGAAAACGCTAAACATCCGAAAGAGGAACGTTGCGGGAATGTTTTGGTTCGTGAAAGCAAAGCCGACAACGCCGTCCTCGGTGGTCGGATAATCATCGAACTGCACGTATTGGTTGTACTGGTCTGGCGCAAATCGCGGTGACAATCGGCGATAGTCCACTCCCAACGTGAGTCTGTGAGAGCCTCGTTGGATTGCAACGTTGTTCACCACTTCAACCTGGCGCTGGAGGCTCACTTCATTCGCTCCAATATCGAGATACCCGTTGCTGGTAAATCCTGCTTGAAAGCCAATATTGCCGTTCTGCAGGTTGTAGCCGTTGGGTAGGGGGGCCGAAGTTATAGGAGTGGCACCGCCAAAGTTGCTCGACAGTGAAGCACCAGTACTGTTTAAGCGGCTGTAATTGAATCGGAAGTCATCGTTGATAGACGGAGAAAACGTCCAGGTTGTTCCGAGCGTCAGCGTTTGTATCGTTTGCGATTGAACCCCTTCCTGACTGAGTGCAACGCCAGATCCCGGCCCGAATCCATATTGCGCGATGCTGGAGGGCGAGTTGTTGTATCTGCCAAACAGCGTGACCTTGTCGTTCAGCCGGTGATCAATGCGGATACTGTAAGCGTCGAGAGAACTGGGGTTCGAAAAGCTGGTGTTGAATTGAGCGACGCCGTTGCCGAGATCAGGCTGGTTGGGGTCGAAAGGATAGGCATTGAGGAACTGTTGTACTGCCGGTATCGCATCCTGCCGCGCCTGAAGGTCTGGAACCTGAGTCAGTTCCGTTTGAGGCAGTCGAAGGCGCAGTCCCTCATACGAAAAGAAAAAGAACGTCCGGTCTTTGAGAATCGGCCCGCCGAAGGTTCCGCCGAAATCGTTCTGGCGTTCTTCGGCCTTCGGAAGAGGAGGCGTGTTTGTATAACCGTTGAACCAATCGTTTGCATCCAGCACATCGTTGCGTAGGTAATTAAATATGGAACCATGAAACTGGTTCGTGCCCGAGCGCGTAACAATCGCGATCTGGCCTCCTGCGGTAAGGCCTGAGTCCGGGGCAGCCGTCGAGGTCTGTATCCGGAATTCCTCCAGCGCGTCTACCGAGACCAGACTGTTTGTCCCGCCAGACAGGCTGGTGGCACCAGTCTGTCCACCAAGCCCCCCGCCCGGATTGCCGATATTCCCTCCGATTCCGAAATTTGCACTCACCCCGTCTACCGTCCAGTAGTTCGACGTCTCACGTTGCCCGTTCACGACGAAAGTATCCGTATTGCCCTCTCCGCCAGTGGGGAGCACGCCCGGCGTCAGCTCAATCAGGCTTTGAAAGCTGCGTCCATTGAGCGGAAGGTTATCGGCGAATTGCCGATCCACGACGGTGCTTACCGTTGCGTCTGTTGTATTGATATTGAGAGTTTCCGCGGTTACCGTGACGCTCTCGCTCGCCGATCCGACTTGCAGCACAAAATCGCGGCTTACGTTGTCCTGCGCATTCAGAGAAAACTGCGTCACCGTTACTGTCTTGAAACCAGGCTTGCGCGCGGAAAGTTTGTAGTGGCCGGGGCGCAACGAAGGAAATGTGTAGAGGCCATCTTGATTCGTTTTGACAGTCGTAGACAGATTCGTATCCACGTTTCTGATTTCCACTTCCGTATCTGCTACTACGGCGCCAGATTGATCAGTTACGCGGCCAGAGACGTGGGCGAGTTCTGTCTGAGCAACACCGTGAGCAGCGAAGGCCACACAAACCACAGCGAGTGTGGCGCTCCAGAACGAGGAACGAGAAAAACTCAACAGCGCATTGCGAAAACTCTCGGTCATATCGCCGCTCCTTTAGCGGAATGCACACTGCTCATCAATTCGCTCCCAATGTTTCAGGGGAAACCCATCCCTCCCCACGGGAAACGGCCGTCGTCATAACGCCGACTTGCCCACAGCGCAAGCTCGGTGAACGATTCGGAACAGAAAGATCTAGGCGTTAATCACAGGAAATAGCGATTAAGGAAGCGTGTAGGGGGACCGCGTTGGAAGAAAGGAAAATGAACGTCAAAACTTAAACTGAAGGATTCTGGCCCCTGTGACAGGATCTCTGACGGAGGAACGTATGTGCTTGTCCGTCCTACTTGTGCTCGGGCTACCGGAACTAGAGTCGCAACTGTTGAGCGGAACGGGCAGCGCGATGGGATCGTGCGGAAAACGGGAGCCTTGTCATTGGAAGCCGTGATGCCGGACACTCCCGCCATGCAGTGATGCTTCCCGTTGCGTCGGCAGCAGGCAGGCACACTACTTTGCTGGAAACAGAGAGCCAGCGGCGCCAATAGACTGGCAATCAAAATGACAAGCAGCGAATTGGCGATCAGTCGCTTCAAAACTCGAAACCTCAGTCGTGGGAGATGTTTTGCCTCGCAGATTCCCCACTCTGGCGCGTGAAACACCACCCCACTCCCTCTCAGGCACTCAGTTCGTTCACAGGGGACTCATCTCACTCGCTAACATGCAAGATCACTTTGACGCCACAACCGGCTTTACTTGCTCATATTCGGGGTTTCTCCACAAGGTGCTCTTGTACTCCAGCAAATCGGCAGTGCCTTGCGCTACATCATCCCCGTAGTACCTCGCGATGACGTGTAGTGCCAGATCGATGCCAGAGGTCAAGCCGCCGGCGGTTGCGATTTTGCCATTCTCCACATAGCGGGTTCCGCTGACGAAGTGCACGGCCGGATATTGCTTCTGCAGTCGCTGAAGAAAGTAATGATGCGTCGTCGCAGTTTGGCCGTCCAACAGTCCATAGTCCGCCAACACCGAAGCGCCGGTGCACACCGACATGGTTTCATCGGCGGTGGCCGCATTGGCCAGCAGCCATGCCTTTTGCGCAGCGCTGCGTCCATTCTGCGCGGGGATCACGATAACCTGCGGCTTGGGCGCATTGTCAAAGGTGTAGTTGGGCACGATAGTCAATCCATTTGCATCCACCGGCTTGAGCGAATCGGAAACGGTGTACACGTTGATCGGCATCACCATGTCATCCCAGTCCGATTCATTCCATGGTTTCCCTTTGCTTGTAAGCATCGCACCGTGGAGAGTTTCCCAGGGCCCGGCGATGTCCATGACGTCAGCACCCTCCGAGATCACGAACGCCACGTTGATCTTGCCCGATGCTGGCGGCTTCAGTGAGCCAGCCGATTGGATGGCAGATGGTGGTTGCTTGGGCGCTTGCCCTTGACTCGTGGGAACCATCGAGGTCAGAATTCCGACGATCACAGCGGCTATCCAAAGTACGTTGCCTTTCCTTCGCATACACTCCTCCTCTGACTAATTTCGAATTCAAGCATGGCAGTAACGAGACGGCTCCGTCAGACGAGCCCGTTAGTGCCTAAGCGTGCTCGTCGATTCCACTACCCAAATAAGAGCGGTATCCCCACCCGGAAATGGCTATTGTTCCAGCTCGATCTGGCACACCCCACAGAGTGAGTTCAGATAAAAGCAGTAAACTGGAATTTCAGTTTCTCGCTAGCGAGATTCAGAGATTAGAGGGATTGGAGGGAGGACCACGTTGGAAGAAAGGAGAGTTTGTCCGTACGCTTACGGTCCGGTGTCCTGCGGCGTGAGCAAGAATCGCGGACGGGGAAAGGTGTCCGGTTGTTCGTGCCCCTGCCATCTGTCCCACCGAACTCGGAGTCGCAATTGTTGAGCGGAAAGGGCAACACGATGGAAAAGTGCGAAAAGCTGGAGCTTTCTCGCTCGAAACCATCATGCCGGACATTCCCGACATGCAATGATGCTTGCCGTTTCGGCGGCAACAGGCGGGAATTGTGTCCGTTGTCAATGCCAACGCGATTGGAGCAACGAAGCTCCAAGCGAGCACACTAACCAGGAGACTGGACAGAACTCGACGCATAGCAATTTTTGAAAGCTAGCACATCACAAGCCGATGTGACAACCAAGTTGGTCAAACGAGCAGATAGGTTGGGCGAGCGGTAAGCGATCCGAAAGGTGTGGCGCAAGAACGATCCTGTCTTTGAATAAACGTCACAGAGAAAGCTGTCGCGGGTCGTTCTCGACTAATCGGTGTACCAGAATTTGGCGGGAGCGACGGATCTCTAACCCGCTGCCTCCTGCATGACAGGCAGGCGTTCTATTTTGAGTGAAGCAGTCCGTCCCGAATGAAGGAGAGAATTGACGGCTGAGGGTGTGCTCTGTGAGGAAACTGCAGATACTTGATAGGTTATGTGTCCGAATCCGGTGACAGGGCAGCGTTCTAACC